>ERZ1673749.29-NODE-29-length-224626-cov-22.919366_pt1 | contig 224626 bp, 188 predicted proteins | sample MGYA00580204_ERZ1673749 | MGnify/ENA primary metagenome ERZ1673749 (study PRJEB41218, sample SAMN15661745) | gut metagenome | host: Homo sapiens | place: Canada: London | collected 2015-08-20/2019-03-30 | study: EMG produced TPA metagenomics assembly of...
TATAGGATAGTCAGAGAACAGCTTGAACAGACTCTTCTTCCCATCAATGATAATGCCGCGCACCTCATAGCCGCGTTTCTTTATGCTATCAATAGCATCCGAGTAATCCTTCGCAGTCTCGCTCTTGACGAACTCCATGTACAAAGGCTCTCCAGTAGACGAATCCATTGCCAGGATAACTCCGAAGCTACGACCCCAATAGGTGACATCCATGTGAACGAAGCCTCCTCCACAAAGACTTGGCTGCGTCCACTCACGCTTAACGTTACGCAGCCTTCGCTTGATAGTCGAAACGCTCTTACCAAAGCGCACGGATAGCTCTTGGATCGTCTGTTTCTCCTGTTGATAAGCATCCCATAGATCATCCTCACTCAAGTCCGTTCCAGCACGGAACTGGTATCCGCACTCCTTGCACAAATACAACTGAACGCTCTTGCGGATGCCATTCTTTACCGTGTGCTTACTGTGGCACGCCGGGCACTCTTTCTTGTTCATCTTACTCTGCTTTTATGGCTTTTGAATCGCCTGCAAAGTTAGTGGCCATCGGCGTTAGAGCGATACTGTATCCTGCAAAATGAGCTATTGACGGCTTTTGATCGTCGATTTTAGCCCTGAAACGTTTGAATTGCTCAGAACCCCTGTGTTAATCGGTGTTTGAGACATGGTCCATCCTGCAAATTGAGCTATAGGTCAAAAAACAAAATAGAAAATTGACGGGCTATATCTCGGAATGCTTTACAAAAAGTGTCGGACATCCAGAATCCGGCAGTGGTCTCACTCATAAGCTCAGAAGAATGAGAACCAGGATTTTTCAGATGTTTCACCAATCTCAAAAGAAACGCTCAGCGATCGTTGAGTTGATGAAGCAGTTAAAGCTAAGGTTTGCACATGTCAGCCAAAGAATCCAGCTAAAGAAGTTTGTTGTTGGTGGCAAATGACAGCGCTTCGGTGATATTTGCAACCTTCAACCGCTCAAACATATTTCTACGATAGAACTTAACGGTGTCAACCGATTTACACATTCTTTCAGCTATCTCATTCATGGTCAACCCCGAAGATGCAAGCCGGAGCATATCCTTTTCTTCCTCTTTCAGCACTACCCCCTCTTGCTTAATCCACCGATGTCCTTCCAATGAGTACCTCCAATAGTCAGACTTTCCATCTTGATGAAACTCTATGTGTCCCGCCGTATCATGCGTTGAGAGCGAGACGATGCACATCGCAATCCACACTTTTCCCTCGTCGGACAGCAGAATCGGGGTGAGTTTATGATTTATCAGGATTTTCTTCCTGTCATACAGCAAATGAAAATCATAGGTTACGTAGCACCTTTGTCGTTCCTCCATGGGAAGAGAATCGAATAATCGAAAGCCCCCACTGTTGATCTGAACCAGCATTGATTGCTCTTCTTCTGGTACATATTTTAGATAATAGGCATAACCGAGCTCTCTCACCTCTTGAGACGAGAGACCGCAAAGAAAGAGCGGATTGTCTGATACATACAGGAAATTTTGTTGTGAGTAATCAATCAGATAGACACTTTGATACGACAACCGAGAAAAGGCCTCTACTGTACGGATTAACGGAACAATATGCCCATATTGTTCATTCTCTATTCTTCCTATTGTGTTGGAAGGTATGAAAAAGTCGTCTTTCTTTGTCATGTCTATCACTAAATTACTGTCCAAAAGTACAAAAATTTATACAAATGTCTTACATTCACTACACAAAAGTGTAGTTTTTCTTTTGTTCACCTCAAAATTACCCAAAAGTGTAGTAGAACAAGAAAACGAATTGATTATCTTTGCTCCTGCAATGAACAAATTGCTTTTAATTGAAGAGAATGGGAGGCACAGCCCGAAACATTTATATGAACAAAAATACATAAAACAATGAAAAAGAACCTATTATTATTTTTTGCTTTGATTGTCGCTGCATTGTCAGCCCATGCGCAAACAGATTCGGACCGAATGAACAAACTCATTGCAGAGCTAACTCCTCTTGACAGTGCCTACAAAGCCCAATACGAAAACAAAGACTATTCGGCAGCAATCCAGTCCATCAACCAAATGTTGAAGCTTTGGAATGGAATGAAATTGTCGAAAGAAGAAAATGAGAAATATGGCGCAGCAATCAAGAACAGTGTGGCCATCCTCTATTATAATCAGGCTTGTTCCTATTCGTTAGCCAACAAACGCAAAGAGGCGATTGATGCTTTACGGCAGAGTGTTGCCTACGGATACACTAACTATCGTAGCGCAAAGAATGACGAAGATTTTAAGAACATACAAAACGACAAGAAATTCAAGAAGATATTGGAATCGATTCGTCAGTATGACAAACTTTTCATCTTGCAGCACAGCAAGGGTTACAACAAGGAAAACACTGATTCGTTACCTCATTTCAGATATCAGTCTCCAGAGAATTACTCTTTGAAATACACCCGCAATTTCTTTAACCTTGACTCGGTGGCGGGAAATGGTGACGAGATTTCCAAATTCAAAAACATACTGAAGTTCGTTCACGATACCATTCAGCACGATGGCGGCAACTTTGGCTTTTGCGAGAGCGACCCTATAGACATCTACAACTATCACAAGACGACTGGCAAGGGCGTGAACTGTCGCCAACTCGCAATCACACTCTGCGGCATGTATCTGGCAATGGGTTATCCCGCCCGCTATGTAACCTGCCTGCCACAAGACGCCAACGATAGCGATTGCCATGTGATTTGTTGCGTCTATTCTCAAAAACTTGACAAATGGCTCTGGATGGACCCCACCTTCAACGCCTATGTAGAGGACGATAAGGGAAATCTATTGAGCATTGAAGAAGTGAGAAGCAGACTGATTGCCAACCAACCCCTTGTTTTGAACGAGGATGCCAATTGGAACAATAAGAAAACATACAACAAAGAGTATTATTTGGATTACTACATGGCCAAAAACCTTTATTGGCTGGAATGCACTGACTTCAATTGCTTTAATCCTGAACCACGTTTCAGAGACATAAAAAGGACTTATATAGGACTGGTGCCACAGGGATTTACATCAAAGGCAACAGAAGATACAATGCTGACGAGCGACCCTGACTATTTCTGGCAGAAGCCTACGACTTCTAAAAACTAACCTTACAGTGTCAACTTAGTTCTCTCTTAACCCGCTCCATAGCTCAAACCACTGATAACGAAACGGAGAATGAAGAACGAGAGTAGTCCCATCGGCATGGGAGAGAATGGCACCGAAAAATGCCCCATCAGCCACAAGTGTCTGATGGGGCAAATCTTTTTTTCAAATCAGTCATGAAGCCATATTGACATCATCCGATTGTGAACGTACTGCGTAATGACCGTTTTTGGATTATGTCAACACCTGATTTGTCATTCAGGCTTGATTCCAATCACTATCCTTGCAATGATTTATACTTTCAGTGTGAGGCTGACGACGAAACAAGGTGGCTGAAATATTCATGTACTCTCGTGTCCTGTCCCAATTCTGGATGGAAGGCCGTCACAAGCTGATTGCCCTGTTGGGCAGCAACGATGTGTCCGTCAACCTCAGCCAGTATCTCCACTCCCTCTCCGGCACTCTCGATATAAGGTGCGCGGATGAAAGTCATGGGTACAGGTTCGGCAATGCCCCTCATGGGTGCCATGGTTGCGAAACTTCCCATCTGTCTGCCGTAAGCATTCCTGCAAGTGTGTATGTTCATTGTCGCAAGGCGATCGTATGAACTGTTAGCATTGTCAACCTCCTTCGACAGCAATATCAGTCCCGCACACGTACCATAGACGGGCAGTCCTTGCTCAATGTCACGCTTAATCGGCTCGAACAGATTCAGTTCGTGCAGGAGTTTCAGCATGACGGTGCTCTCACCGCCAGGGATGATCAGCCCATCCTTGGGCTGTTCCCAGTCGGCTGCTTGTCGAACCTCAAAGGTCTCCGCGCCAATCTTCTGCATCATGCGAGCGTGCTCGGCGAAAGCACCCTGAAGTGCCAGAATCGCAATTCTCATAACTCGGCTATTGTAATTTTTGCTTTACTTGCCGCGCTCGGCCATCAGCACTTCGATTTCGCTCTCGTTGATGCCTACCATTGCCTCGCCGAGGTCTTCGCTCAACTCTGCAATCATCTTCGCATCCTTGTAGTTGGTGACTGCCTGAACGATGGCACGTGCACGCTTCTCCGGATTGCCAGACTTGAAGATACCTGAGCCTACGAAAACGCCCTCTGCGCCAAGCTGCATCATCAGCGCAGCGTCAGCAGGAGTAGCCACACCACCGGCTGCAAAGTTCACTACTGGCAACTTTCCGTTGTCGTGAACGTACTTCACGAGATCGTAAGGAGAACGCAACTGCTTTGCTGCTTCGTAGAGTTCATCCTCACCCATGGATGTCAGACGGTGCATTTCACTCTGAATCAAGCGCATGTGACGCACTGCCTGAATGATGTCGCCTGTACCCGGCTCGCCCTTTGTACGAATCATCGTAGCACCTTCGGCGATGCGGCGCAAAGCCTCGCCTAAGTCTTTCGCACCACAAACAAACGGAACGTCGAACTGGTTCTTGTCAATGTGGTAGATATCATCAGCTGGTGAAAGCACTTCGCTCTCGTCGATATAGTCGATTTCTATAGCCTGAAGGAGCTGAGCCTCAACAAAATGGCCGATACGTACCTTTGCCATAACAGGAATGCTCACCGCCTCTTGAATGCCACGTATCATCTTAGGATCGCTCATACGCGAAACACCACCTGCCGCACGAATGTCGGCTGGGATACGCTCCAGTGCCATTACCGCACAAGCACCTGCTGCCTCTGCGATTTTAGCCTGTTCGGGAGTTGTAACGTCCATAATCACACCGCCTTTGAGCATCTGTGCCAAGTTGCGGTTCAGTTCTTTTCTATTCTCTTTCATAGTGTTTTATTTATTTTATTTGTAATATTTTGTTGTTACGGGACAGCTATCAGACGTGTATTACTCGATTTTCGCATCTCGTTCGGGCACTCAATCTCGCTCAACGCTGCTTGTCTTATTGCCGACAATTCATGGTTTTTCATAAAATTGCATCAACAAAGGTAATTCAACTCTCCGTATTTGCCAAAAGTTTATTCCCTTATGGGTAATAAATACGTACAAAAAGGAAAACAGAGCCTCATCGTCCCATTTTTTAGGCGTATTGTTCGTCCTGCTTTCAACAAGTACCGGCATTCGCATTCATCGTCATCTGGCTGCATTTTTGGAGAGCAGTCGGGTGAGCTTGTAAGCTATTTGATGACCGTTTGCGATGAGCTGCCTGAATGCCGCTGACCTTCCGTTTTCCGACTAATAAGCTTTCGCATTGCCATAGGTGACCTATCGTAGTGCGAAAGGTGACCTATGACAATGCAATAGCTCATCTTTTGCAATGTTGCAAATGTGCTGTAATCATCTTGAGTTGGGATTTATTCCGTTAGTCGCCTGTATGTCGCTATGCAGTTTTCGTAGTATTCCGTTTCTACAAGATGGCTGTTGGTGGGCAGACGAGGGCTTCCGATACCTTCGTCAGCGGTGAATGGGGCGGTTTCTATTCTGATTTCATCCCACAATCCCTCGTCAATGAACGACTGGAGGGTTTGTGCTCCTCCCTCGACAATGAGGCTTTGCAGCTTGTGTTCGTAGAGATAGGACAATAGCGGACCAATACCCGTGAACGAGAGTGTGCCGGGCGATGCAGATCGGACAGGAATCGTGGATGACAAGACGCACTTACAGGGATTGGGGCCGCTCCATTCGCGCACGTTGAGCTGTGGGTGTTCGAGTTCGTCGGTCACTCTTCCCACAAGAATAGCATCGTTTTCGGCACGCAATTTATGCACGAGCATTTTTGTAAACGGTGTCGATATTTGCAAGGGAGCTGTCGGGACGTTCTGACAATTTGAGGGGTTTGCCTGTGTTCTGCTTCCTTCGTCATTGGGAAGGATGGTGGAGCTGTTTCCGATAATTCTGTTTTCCGTCTGCGCCCACTTCAATATGATGTACGGACGCTTCAGCGTATTGAACGTGATGAACTTGCGGTTCAACTCCAGACATTCCTTTTCCAACACACCTACGGTGACCTCGATGCCAGCTTCTCGTATGCGTCGGATGCCCCGTCCCTGCACTTCGGGAAAGGGATCGACGCAGCCACATACCACTCTTTTTACCCCCTTGCCGACAATCAGGTCGGCGCATGGTGGTGTTTTTCCGTAGTGAGAGCACGGCTCGAGGCTGACATAGACAGTCGATTCGGGTAAGAGTGGTTCGTCCTCGGTGCGCACCGATGCGAAAGCGTTCACCTCGGCATGCCCCTCACCGCATCGAACGTGGTAGCCTTCGCCGATTATTTGACCCGCTTGGCTCACAATCACCGCACCCACCATGGGGTTGGGCTTTGCCAACTGCTGCCCGTTGCGCGCGAGTTGTAGGCATCGGCGCATGTATATTTCGTCTGTTTCCTCTTGTTTCATTTCGTTTTATTTTCTACCTTTGCAATATGTCTTATCAGAAACTATGCCAACGACTTGGCCATCTCTATCCCGAAGGCGAGGCGCAAGCAATCGTCCGCACGGTGTTGGAGGTGCGCTTTGGGCTTTCCCTGACAGATATTTATACGGGCAAAGTTAGTGAATTATCTGCAGACGACAGTGGTGAGCTCGAAAAAATAATGCTGCGGCTCGAACAGGCTGAGCCTGTGCAGTATGTTTTGGGCGAGGCCGACTTCTGTCATCGCACTTTTCACGTGGAGAGGGGTGTGCTGATTCCGCGTCCTGAGACCGAAACGCTTTGCCAGTGGATATTATCGGACAACAATCGGCCCTATTGTGCCCTTCAGCCGCCTGAGCCATTGCAAGTGCTGGATGTGGGGACAGGCAGCGGATGCATTGCTATCACGTTGGCACTTGAGCTCGACAACTCGGAACTGGAGGCCTGCGACATATCGGGCGATGCGCTTCTTGTTGCCCGAAACAATGCCATTGCGCTGGGGGCTGAGGTCAATTTCAGGCTCGAAGACATCTTGAGCCCTTGCGGGAGGACATCGGCTTACAACATCATCGTGAGCAATCCGCCCTACATCTGTGACAACGAACGGAGCGGAATGGCGCAAAACGTGCTCGGTTACGAACCGGCAACGGCGCTGTTCGTGCCCGATGACGACCCGATACGCTTCTATCGTGCCATCGCCGAATACGGTTGGGATGCATTGAGGTCAGCAGGTGCGCTTTATTTTGAGACCAACCCACTCTATATAAATAAGGTGGAAGCGATGTTGGCTGACTTAGGTTACACCAATATTGAACTGCGCAACGACCAATTCGGGAAGAAACGTTTTGCCAAAGCCATCAAACCATGATACAAAAGAAAATAATGACCGAAGCGGAAGCTCTGAAAAAACTCGGCGATCTCTGTGCGCGGGGCGAGCACTGCTCTGGTGAGATAATGGAAAAGATGCGGAAATGGAGCATCGCAAATGATGCACAAGAGCGCATTATCGACTATCTCATCGACCACAAGTACATCGATGACAAGCGGTTCACCCAGTCTTTCGTGCACGACAAGATAGCTTACAACAAATGGGGGCGCAGAAAAATAGAGCAGGCGCTATGGATGAAGCGAGTGCCGGGACATGTCTCGCAGCCCATTCTTGACGATATTGACGATGAGGAGTATCTCGTGGTGCTTCGTCCGCTCATGAAAAGCAAATATCCGACCATCAAAGGTAATTCCGAATACGAGCGTTCGATGAAACTTATCAAGTTTGCGATGGGCCGTGGCTTCACTCTCGACCTTATTCGCAGATGTATAGATGACGCAACGATGGTCGATGACATTGATTTTGACAATGAAGAGGACGATTAGCCTTTGGACACGCTTGTTCGATTTCATAGCTCCGCGCGCCTGTCCGGTGTGCGACAGTCGGCTGGGGGTTACCGAAGAAGTTCTCTGTGGTGCCTGCAACCTCAGCCTTCCAAGGACAAACTACCACTCGTCGCTGCTCGACAACGAGTTGGCGCGCCTCTTTTGGGGAAGGATTCCTGTGGGGAAATGCGTCGCTTTCTGCTATTACAACCCGCAATCGCCCACCAGTCGCCTCATCTACAAGCTCAAATATTTCGATCATCCTGAGATAGGAGAAGACTTGGGACGAATGATGGCAGGCGAATACCTGTCCACCGGCTTCTTCGACGACATCAATCTGCTGCTCCCTGTTCCGCTGGCGCGCAAGCGTATTCGTCAACGGGGCTACAATCAGAGTGTGGAGATAGCCCGTGGCATAAAGACGGTGACAGAATTGCCCATCATTGAAAATGCCGTCAGGCGCAAATCGTTCAAGGGAAGCCAAACTCAGAAAGACCGATGGCAGCGCAATGAGAACGTGGAGAACGACTTTGAACTAATGGATGCCAAGGTATTGGAGAACAAGCACGTACTTCTTATTGATGATGTCATTACCACGGGAGCCACAATGACGGCATTCGGACGGGAAGTGGCTAAGGCTAAGAATGTAAAAATCAGTATTATGGCTTTGGGATTCGCCAAAAGTTGACTACCTTTGCCGAGGATTTATAATATCAATCGATACACATGGAAGATTTAAAGAAAATATTTGCTGGCAAATTGCTTGGCATCAAGGCTATCAAACTGCAGCCCAACGATCCTTTTACATGGGCGAGCGGATGGAAATCGCCGTTCTATTGCGACAACCGCAAGACACTTTCGTTCCACGATGTGCGCTCGTTCGTGAAGTTGGAACTGACCCATGCCATTATGAAACATTTCCCAGAGGCTACAGCCGTTGCAGGAGTGGCCACTGGTGCCATAGCTCAGGGAGCATTGGTGGCCGACGAACTGGCCATGCCTTATGCCTATGTGCGTCCGAAACCAAAGGATCACGGCATGAAAAACCAAATAGAGGGCGAATTGCCAGTAGGCTCTAAGGTTGTGGTTGTTGAGGACTTGATTTCCACGGGTGGCTCATCGCTCAAGGCTGTCGCAGCTTTGCGCGAGGCAGGGTTCGAGGTTGTCGGCATGGTGGCTTCCTATACTTACGGCTTCCCTGTAGCAGAGCAGGCTTTCAGCGAGGCAAACGTGAGGCTGGTGACGCTCACTGACTACCAGAATGTTGTGGAAAAGGCCCTGGAGACTGGTTATATCAAGCAGTCGGACGTGCCTTTGCTCAACGAGTGGCGCAAGTCTCCGGAGAATTGGATGAAGTAATTGTGCGATAGAAGCCGAGCTTTTTCGGCATAAATCGCCATCAACTCATTTACAAAAGATTATGAGTAAATTTGAAAGCAACGTAAAACAAATACCCTATCCCCAGCAAAACGTCTATGACATGCTGAGCGATTTGACGAATATAGAGAAGGTCAAGGACAAGGTTCCTGGAGATAAGCTGAAGGATTTGACTTTCGACAAGGATACCATATCGGTCAATGTGCCTCCCGTTGGTCAGGTAAGCATGCGCATCATTGAGCGTGAGGAACCAAAAATGATTAAGTTTGCGAGCGAGAAGTCGCCGATGTCATTCAATTTCTGGATTCAAGTGCTGCCCACTGATGAGCACAACTCGAAAATGCGCTTGACAATCGATGCCGATATTCCTTTCTTTGCCAAGGGAATGGTGTCTGGCCCACTTCAGGAGGGGGTGGAAAAGATTGCCGAGGCATTGGCCATGATACCCTATTAATAGATTCTTGGCAACCCCTCTCCTTCAGGAAGGGGCTACCAAAAACCACTATTCGCAATAGTAATAATGCGGAAAATTGTCATGGGCAAGAACGTATCAGATGTTATTTATTGATGTTCGGGAAGTGATTTTTTTACATTTAATCTTTCAATATGTTCAAAACACCACTACTGTGGCTCATCGCCTTGCTTCTTTTTGCTTCATGCGGAGACAATATCGAGTTTGAATACAGCGACCATCACTGCTATCTGACGATTGACAACAGCACTCATCTGGATGCGACACTGGCCAGTTCGATGAACCAGATGTCGCCAGGTGTTTTCACAATCATAAGACCCGTCTATAGGAACGGAGCCAACTTCTTCAGCTTCACCAACAATCAGGGGCTGTCGTCGGAGAAACGCTTCACGGCCATCGACCTGCGGCTGGAGAGCTATCGACGTGTGGGCATGCAACAGGGGCTTATTGTGGGCTATGGCAATTTAGATCAGCCCGCAAGATTCTATGCCTTCGACCTACAATGTCCCAATTGTTTCGATTTCAATGCTCTGCCTCTGAAAGCCTATGAGCTGACAATGAATGGGGCGGGAGTTGCAAGATGTGGTAATTGCGGACGGACCTATAACATGAACACTGGCGGTAACATCTTGTCGGGGGGGGAAGGCAAGCCGCTCACCCGTTATCGTGCAGTTTCACGCGGACCTTACGGGGTGTTAAACGTGAACTGAGGCCTCCGCCAGTTGAGCCTTGCGGATGGTGGACGGAGAGAAAGAGCGAATGTCAGTTGAGAGATTTTGTCAAAATAATTCAGCAATCATGTTCCATTACTTAGCTTCCGTTCTGTCATAGCTTAGCTATTGCACGGCGAAAGGTCAGCTTTCGTGGTGCGATAGATGATGTTTTGCAATGCAAAATCTTTTGCACTGACTATCAGTTTTTTATAAAATCAGTCGTGATGGCTTAACTGTAAATTTCTTTTACTTCAATCCGAAATTTTCTTTTCCTCCTAACGGTTGCTCGAAGAGTGAGGAGAGTTGCTGCGACACCTCATCATTGCCGAACTGTTTGCACGGCGGAAGGGTAAAGATGGGCAAGTGTCAGCACATATTTAGGACCAGTAGTCCCATCCTGTCTGCGACAAGCCACGATTCGTTTTGTGGTCATTTTGCCATCTGTCAGATAATAAAAACTACAAAATTCTTGTGATTTTCGATATTTAGCCTTATCTTTGCACTCGGTTTGCCGCAATGGTGGAATTGGTAGACACGAGGGACTTAAAATCCCTTGGCCAGTAATGGCTGTGCGGGTTCGAGTCCCGCTCGCGGCACTTCTTATATTCTATGAGGAATATAGAATGGTTTCTTAAATCTTTCTCACATGAAGCAAATAGTATATTTTATTCTTCTATCACTGCTATTGGTTTCTTGTGGTACTCGCAGCGGGCACTTCAAGATGGAAGGGCATTTGTTGCACATGAATCAAGGTGAGCTTTATGTGTATAGTCCCGATGGGGCCATCGACGGGTTGGACACCATCAAGATTGAGGGCGGTCGCTTCACGTATGAGATTCCCAGCCAGTTCGATGCAACACTCGTCATCATCTTCCCGAACTTTTCAACGCAACCCATCTTCACAGAACCAGGAGAGGCCGTCGAAGTGACAGCCGACGCATCGCATCTGAAAGAGATGGAGGTCAAAGGGACCGATGCCAACGAGCTGATGACCGACTTCCGGAAGCAAGTGTCTGAGGCCTCGCCACCCCAAGAGGTGAAGTATGCCATTCAATTCGTGAAAGACCATCCTGAGTCGCCTGTCAGTGTGTATCTGACGGATAAGTATTTCCTGCAAAATGAGGGAGCTGACTACAAGCAAGCGTTGGAGCTTGTGAATCTGATGAGCGCCGAACAACCCAAGAACGGTACGCTGTCGATGTTGAAAAGCCAGCTGCATCGACTGAAAAATGCCAGCATCGGCAACCGATTGCCCAACTTCACTGCCCGTGACATGGACGGAAAGCTCGTCAAAGCTGCCGATTTGCGGGGCAAGACGGTCATCATTAGCACATGGGCGTCGTGGAGTTACGAAAGTCTCGACACGCAACGGGCATTGGATGAGCTGTCAAAGAAAGGACAGGCGACAGTCATCGGCATCTGCGTTGATGCTGATGTAAAGGAGGCTCGCAACATTATTGAGCGCGACAACATCTCCTTCCGCAACATCTGCGATGGGCAGATGATGGAGGGTAAGCTACTGAAAACACTCGGTCTGAACACCGTACCCGACAATATCGTCATCAAGAACGGAAAGATAACTGAACGTAGGGTAAACGCAAGTACGCTAAGACAGAGACTCAACAACCTTAATAAGTAATGCTTGTAAAGACATATTGTGCCGCAGTGAACGGAATGGAGGTAACGACCGTCACTGTCGAAGTGAGCATCACACGTGGGGTGCTGTACCATCTTACAGGATTGGCCGACGTTGCCGTAAAGGAGAGCCACGATCGCATAGCGGCGGCTCTGCTGAACGTAGGCTATAAGTTTCCCGTTGCCGACATAACAGCCAATCTTTCGCCAGCTGACTTGCGCAAGGAGGGATCAAGTTTCGACCTTCCCTTAGCTATCGCCATACTTGCGGCCAACGAAAAGATGCATTCCGACCGCCTCGGCGACTACATGCTTGTCGGAGAGCTGAGCCTTGATGGCACTTTGCAGCCCATTAAGGGAGCTTTGCCGATTGCAATCAAAGCAAGGGCCGAGAAATTCAAAGGGTTGATCGTTCCAAAGGCCAACGAGCACGAGGCCGCAGTGGTGGATTCACTTGACGTTTATGGAATGAGCAACATCATGGAGGTCATCAACTTTCTCAACGACGCTTATGCCCCAGAGCCTTGTTTCGTAGATACGAGAAAGGAATTTTACGACAGTCAGTATGTCAGCGACTTGGATTTTGCAGATGTTCGTGGGCAAGAGAGCGTCAAAAGGGCCCTCGAAGTGGCGGCCGCTGGTTCTCACAACGTCATCATGGTTGGCCCACCGGGAAGCGGAAAGAGTATGATGGCGAAGCGATTGCCTTCCATTCTTCCGCCGTTGTCGCTCAACGAGAGCTTGGAGACCACGCAAATCCACTCCATTGCTGGAAAACTGAAGAAAAATACGGGACTGATCGCACAGCGACCGTTCCGCAGCCCTCATCATACGATATCCGAAGTGGCCCTCGTGGGTGGCGGAATGACTCCGATGCCTGGCGAAATAACGCTCGCTCATAACGGAGTGTTGTTCACGGATGAGCTTCCGGAGTTCAACAAGCACACGCTGGAAGTGCTGAGGCAGCCCTTGGAGGACCGGACTATTACCATTTCGCGGGCCAAATACACAGTGACCTACCCTTGTAGCTTCATGTTTGTGGCAAGCATGAATCCTTGTCCGTGTGGCTATTACGGCGATACGACGCATCATTGTGTCTGTACTCCGGGACAGATACAGCGGTATCTCTCTAAGATTTCAGGGCCATTGCTCGACAGAATCGACCTTCAGATAGAATTAAATGCCTTGCCTTTTGCCGACATCAGCAAGGCCTCTCCGGGCGAAGCGAGTGCTGCCATACGTGAGCGGGTCATCAAAGCTCGTGCCGTCCAGACGGAACGGTTCAAAGACCATCCCAATATCCATTGCAATGCGCAGATGACCGAGCGCATGATTCACCAGTATGCCGAGCCCGACGAGCAGTCGAAAACGCTCTTACGCTCGGCTATGGAGCGGCTGAAGCTCTCTGCCCGCGCCTATAACCGCATCTTGAAGGTGGCGCGGACCATCGCCGACCTTGAGAACTCTGAGCCTGTGCAGGCTCACCACATAGCAGAGGCGATCGGCTATCGCAGCCTCGACAGGGGAGACTGGGCCGAACGTGGGGTATAACGATGGCAACAGACTGTAAATATCTGAAGCGCGATTCGAACATGGAATTGCTCCGGTTGGTGGCAATGTTATCCGTGATACTCTTTCATCTCGACTTTCTGGAGATGGGTATTGAACTTCATGTCATCGAAGCGAGTCCCTTGAGCACAATTTTGGGTGCTGTCGGACTGAAGTCGCTTACCATGTCGTGCGTCAATCTGTTTGTGTTGGTTTCTGGTTGGTACGGCATCCGCTTTACGTTGCATAAACTGGGAGCGCTCGTCTTTCAAGTTCTTTTCTATTCTTTGCCCATCTATCTTGTGTTCGTCTCCATAGGGCGGACACCCTTCTCTGTCAATTATTTCCTCCATTTGCTACTGACGAACGGATATTGGTTCGTTGGCGCTTACCTTATACTGTTCATTCTGTCGCCTTTGCTCAACCGATTTGCGGAGAATACCACAGCGAAAGAACAGCGAATGCTCCTTTTTGCCTTGTTCGGACTGATGTTCCTTTACGGTTGGATTAGCGATGACAAGTGGTTCGACCGAGGTTGCTCGCCGTTATTCTTCATCTGTCTCTATCTGTTGGCACGTTATTTCAGCATCCATCGTCCGGCTTTCACGTTGCATAAGCCCAAATTCTATTTTCTTTTCTATGCCGCAGTCATGTTGCCCGTTGTGCTTTTTGGTTACGTTCTTGTAGCTTCCGGTCGGGAGTCGTGGCTCGACAAGCTCTACCAGTACAACTCTCCCGTCAACATTCTTTGCTCAGTATTGTTGCTTTTGGCCTTTTCGCGACTCCGTTTCCATTGCAGAATTGTGAATTGGATGGGCCGTTCATGCTTTGCCGTTTATCTTCTCCATGCCCATCCCGACTTCTATCAGCAAGTGTTTTATCCCATCGTCAGGCAATTGTTCATGACTGCCTCTGGGTTCCAATTGCATTTTCATACGGTCGTCCTTGTCACGGTCTTATATCTCATGCCCATCCTCATCGACCAGCTCAGGATTCGCATGTGGGGTTTATTCTCCCGCTTATTCTTGGGTAAATAAACGAAATTTGCTATCTTTGCTCTCACGAAATCCGAACAATTAATGATTGCCTATGAAACCATGGTTTGTAGTTTTTGTTTTCATGATTCTCTTGTCCTCCGCTGTTCTATCGAGTATTGATAGGTATAATTATACCGAACAGACGATTATCAATGACATGAATCAGGCATTGGAACAAACATTGTCTGCTAAGCGAGAGGCATGGATTACGCCCGACACCATCAACGATTACAGGCGAAACCTGAAGATTGATGCATTGCGGGCCGAGTCATTCCTTTCCTATGCGCAGCCGAACGCTCCGAAAGCGCTGTGCAGCAAAAGGATAAAATGGAGGGGAAAGGACAGGGAAGTAGCTTTTCAGAGCTACGCTACCTGTTCTTTTGCTACCGTCTGGGGAATGTCTGACCAACGTATTCCCTACCTTTTGATATGCCTCTCCTCCTTGTGGCTGCTTGTTTCTCTCAAGATTGTCAGACGTAAGAAAGCAGGGATGACGGTGTTCGGCGAATTGGTCTATTCACAATCATCGGCACAGTTCTATGACTCGCACGATAATCCCATACCATTGACGCCTTTGCAGTCGGAGTTGATGCGGTTGTTCCTGTCCAACGACCAGCATACGGTGTCAAAAAAGGAAATCTGCGATCGTTTATGGCCCAAGAAACCCGATGCCAGTGACACCCTTTACACGCTCATCAGGCGAATAAGGCCTGTGATTGAAGAGCGGGGCAAGGTGAAAATAGTCAACGAAAGAGGAAAAGAATACCGGTTAGAGAAGATGGATTAAAAGCATATTTGTAACCATCTGATATTCAGACGCATAACCTTTAGCTTCCAAAAGGTCACCTTTTACCCTTCGATAGATGACCTTTTACATTGCGATAGGTGACCTTTTGCGGTGCGAAAGCTAAGCCTTTTGAATTTCACAGTGAAATTATCGCTCCGACAAAGGCCGTTCGTCAAGGCTGTGCGATGTGGAATCATCCCCAATTGTTCATTCCACTGCGATTTCTCTATTCGCTGATAAGTAAATCGTTTCCTAACCGATTTCATTCGTTTGCCAGCATTTTCTCCGTCGTTCCCTTTCGCCTTAGTCTGCCATGTCTTCAATAGAACGGCAAGCAAGCTGCTCGGTAATCAAACAAAACCACTACATACTCTTACGAACCGATTTTGAAAAATGAGCGAAAAAGTCTGAAGTAAGGTCTCGACTGGACATTGTCAGACAGTTGTCAGACAGTTTTCGGGCAACTTTTGAAGTTCTACGGCTATCTTTGCCGCAACTAATCAAAATGTCAAAGATGAAGAAAAGTATTATTTTAGTATTGATGTTTGTTGCGGTGACAGGCGCAAGAGCTCAGGACGAGCGCACGACGGCAGCGGATAGTCTGGTCGGTGATGTGGCGGAAAAGGTCGTTGAGCTGGGCGAGGTTACCGTTGAGCATGCGAGAGTTGTCGAAAAGGCAGACGGAAAGCTCATTATCCCTTCGTTGTCGCAACGCAACTCCACCACCAATGGCTACGACCTGCTTTCAAAACTGAATCTACCGAGAATAAGAGTAGATGAGGTTATGCGAACCGTCACTGCGTTGGGGAATGAGGGAGCTGTGCAAATAAGGATTAATGGCATCGTAGCCACCAAGGAAGACCTGATTGGGCTATCTCCGAAACTTGTAAAAAACATCGATTTCATCGACAATCCAGGTGTTAGATATGGGAAAGAGACGGGTGTTGTCATCGATATCCGGACTTATCGGCATGATAGTGGAGGGGCGGTTGGTGCAGACCTTTCCAACAGTATCACGGCTTGGAATGGCAATAACTCTGTTTTTGCGAGGGTTAATCATGGAAAATCGGAATGGGGGATCAACTACAACCTTACCTATCGTGATTTCAAGGGTGCGAAACTGACAGAAATCGCCAATTATCTGTTGAATGACGGTTCTGTCTATCATATAGAAAGAGCGACCTTAGTCTCGCGGAATAGAACATTCGACCACACATTGCAATTGAAATACAGTCTTGCCGACTCTGCGAGCTATGTCTTTCAAGTATCGTTGTCGGCCAATCTCAACAAAATGCCTAATGACGACGAAAGGCAAAGCATTGTGGACGGACTCCAAAAAATGATAGCCACCCGACGGAACAGTTCAAACAGCAACTCGCCGGTTCTGGATCTGTACTTCTATCACAGGCTGGGTGAACATCAGAGCTTGACGACGAATGTCGTCGGGACAGGAATCACGACCGAGAATGACAGCTATCAGGATGAGGGAGTACCCTACTCCTACAACGTGGATGGGCGGACATGGTCGCTTCACTCCGAGGCGATCTATGAAAACAGGCTTAAACCGTTCACAATTACCATGGGGCTCGCACATGGCATCAAATACACGAGGAATGAATACAAGGGCGACGTGCAGTCTTTGAATCAAATGCACAACCATGATCTTTATCTTTTCAGCGAGGTAAAAGGAATGAGCGGTAAGTTGTCGTACGTTGCTGGGCTTGGCGTTACGAATCAACGGTACAGACAATCGGCCGACAAATTCAATTATTGGCTTTTCCGTCCCAAACTTACGCTCAGCTACCACTTGGCAGCCCCTTTGAGCCTGCGATACTCTTTTGAGATCTACGAGCACGTTTCCAAAATTGCCATGATCAGCAATACGATGATTCGCGAGAATAGCAGAGAGTGGCGGGTGGGCAATCCCAACATCGAACCGAACAAAGTGGTGGAGCAGACCTTGTCGTTGAGCTACAATAAGCCCCGGTTTACCAACACATTCGACATCGCTTATCGAAATAACAGTCATCCCAACATGTCGAAATATATCCGGACTGCCGATAACCAGTTCCATTATCTCCAAGCTAACCAAAAGCGGATAGAGATGTTCTACCTTCAGAATGCGATGAGCTGCGACATCATTCCCGACAAACTGACTTGCACTTTGACAGGGGGCGTTTTCCGGTTCCTGAATAAAGGTGATGAATACAAGCACTATCTTACGAGCGCTTTCGTCTCTGGCAGTTTGAATGCCTATCTGGGGCGGTGGGTTATCAGTGCTTATGCCGACAATGGATGGAAGTTTGTGGAGGGAGAAACACAGGCCCACCACGGCGGTTATGTGTTTTTGAAGGGTGCTTACAGAGTGGGAAACCTGATTTTGTCACTCTATTGGCAAAATCCGCTCATCTCCCATCCGCGATTGGTAGAGAGTGCAATACTCAATCGATTCATTTCTAAAAAACAGTTGTTCAGGGGAAGCGACAATGGAAATCTCTTAAATCTCAGTGTTTCGTGGAAATTCGAATACGGACGTAGATACCGCGACGTACAAAAGAAGCTCGGACACAAAGATACGCAGACTGGAATCATGTAGAAAGTTGAGGCTCTGCGGACCGTTTCTCTGCCGACAAGTCGAAATCTTCCTGCCAATCAATCCGCATAGGTGGGGGAGTTAGCGTACAACTGGGTGCTTTCGGGTTGTTGTTGCTCGCTTTCAACCTTCCGTTGACAAATAAAACTCCCCTGAATATCTTGCAATTCAGGGGAGTCAAAGTTAGATAATGTTAGCTTTTGATTTATCAGATGGTGATGCTTACGCCACCATAGCACGTTGCTCCATAGACCGGAGCATACATAAATGCTGTGTCTCGCCATGCTACAACTGTCCGGCCTCAACCTGCAGCACGATACGTTCGACAAGTCGGTCTGCACCTTTGGGGTCGTAACGCTTCTTCAAACTGGCACCGAACAACCATGCGAAGGCCTGATAGAAGCCAGCGCGCACGGGGCCGAGGAAAGCCTGTATGAGTTCGTAACTCGATGAGTTGGTCTCCCGGTCGATGAGTTTGATGAGAAGTTTTCCCTGCGAATGGGTTAGCTTCTTCATGCGGGGCGTGTATTGTTCCTTAACACTTTTCTCCACTCGCTTCATGTGTTCGCTGCGTTCCTTCTTCGTCGGCAGCGTCTCAAGATAGGCACCCGTCTCCAAAATCATCTGGTTGCACTCCTTTGCAAGAGGCAACACCTTCTTGATGTTGGCCACCAATCGGTTGTAAGCCTGCTTCTGCGCCTCGTTCTTGAACTCCAAGGGTGGGAAGATATAGATTTTGTTCGTGCGCACATACTGAATGCTGTCCAATCCCACCTTAGCCTTTCCAATATGAACCATCGGAACGAACGTTGGCGAATCCATATCCACCACGCGGTCCTCAGGATTGATATGGTCTTGCGCCATTGCCGTCATCGTCAATAGCGGAATACACAATACGAAAAATATTCTTCCGATGCTCATACGGTGACAAAAGTAATGATTATTTCTCGATTCAGTTTCCTTTTTTAATATTAATTTGAGTTTTTGTTTGTAGTTCCCGGAAATATAAACTACTTTTGCATGAATCTTAATTCTATCTAATTCCAATGTAGTTTTTGGGAGTACGAAAAACAAAAGTTGAAACTTAAATCTTAAAGTAGCACGAAATGCTTTATATATGGTTAGACGAAAGTGACAAGGAAGGAACTTATTATTCAAATTTTTATGGTGGTATTCTGATAAAATCAGTTAACGTTGATAAAGTCTTGCGCATGAGCCAAACAAAAATATCAGAGGTAGGACTGGATAATGAAGAGATAAAATGGCAAAAAGTCAACAAGTTCACATTTGAGAAATACAAGATACTGATAGACTTTATATTTGATTTGCTTGAGAATGACTTGGCAAAAATCAGGATATTCTTCCGCAATAACCAGTTTGTTCCGCAAGGCTTGACAAAAGAACAGAAAAGAAAGGAATATCCCTTGCTCTACTACCAGTTTATAAAACATGGATTCGGACTTCAGTATTCAAATCCCAACGCTGAGGAAACAAACATAAAACTTCTATTAGATGACATGCCTTTGAAAGGCGATGACGCAAAAGAATTCAAGAGATATCTATTCGGATTGAACTTCGATGATAGTTTTAAGAAAGCACATCTTCATATAAAAATGGAAGATATATGCGAAGTGGATTCGAAAAAGCATCTTCCCTTGCAATTCATGGATTTGATATTGGGTGCAATGTGCTTCCGTCTCAACGACAAACACAAAATAAAAGACGCCATAACAGGTAAGCGGGGGACTCGCACTAAGCTGAAAGAAGATTTATACAAGTATATAAATAATAGGATCAGAAAACTGCATCCCGGATTTAATATTGGAGTAAACACACGAACAAAAGAACTGTCCGACAGATGGGAGCTACCTTACAGCCACTGGTCGTTCAAGCCAAGCAACTACAAAAGAGATATATCGAAAGCAAAAAAATAGAGAATGATTCCCATTCATCTACACAAGTGAGCTACGTCACACGTAGCCTTTCAATGAAATGAGAATCATTCTCTGATGCAAATATAGAGATTTATGTTCATATAAGCAAAAAGAAAGGTTGCAAAGAATGAATTTTTAACATTTTAGTCTTACAATCTAATATAAATATAGAAAAGTGAAAAAGATCTATTTTATTATTATCATGGTGTTCATCTCTCTGTCAGGAAAAGCACAAACAGAACACTCGTGGGGGAAATACTTAGATGAGCTGTACCAATTCGATGATGACAACATTGGCAGCCGTGAGGATGCATTTGAAGTTCTCACCGAGCTTGAACAGCATCCCATCAACATCAACACCGCCACTCGCGACGATCTGGAGCGCATTCCCTTTCTCAATGCCACCCAAATAGAGGACTTACTGGCCTACGTATATCAATACAACGGTATGAAAACATTGGGCGAACTGATGTTGATTGAATCACTCGACGACACGAGAAGACAGCTGCTGCAACACTTCGTCTATGTATCAAACGACGAGACGGCGGCCTTCCCATCGCTAAAGAACATCCTCAAACACGGCAAACATGACCTGACGCTTGCCGTCAAGCTGCCTTTCTACGACCGTAGGGGCGACATCAATGGCTATCTGGGCTACAAATATCAGCATTCGCTCCGCTATAAATTCAGCTTCGGTGAGTATTTGCAGGCGGGACTTGTTGGATCGCAAGACAGTGGCGAGCCTTTTTTCGCCGACAAGAATGCTATGGGCTATGATCACTACAGCTTCTACGCAATCGTCAGGAAGCTGGGAATAATCAAAACCTTGGCAGTGGGACGATACAAGGTGAGATTCGGACAAGGACTGGTCATCAACAACGACTTCGGGTTTGGCAAACTCGCCATGATTTCTAATCTCGGACGGACGAACAATGCCATAAGGGCCCACTCTTCACGGTCGCAAGCCAACTATTTGCAGGGCGCAGCCACGACCGTTGCCGTCGGAAAGCACACCGATATCTCGGCTTTCGTCTCCCATCGGTGGATAGACGCAACGCTAAACGACCGCGGCGCCATACAAACCATCATCGAATCGGGCTACCACCGCACCAAACTGGAGATGATGAGAAAGCATAATGCTTCCCAGACGTCAGCTGGTGGAAACATTCAGTGGCGAAACAATGGTTTTCATGCAGGCATCACAGGGCTTTTTGTCCATTTCAACAGGCCGTTGGAACCCAACAAGAAACAGGTTCCCAGGCTTTATTATCCTGAGGGCTATGACTTTTGGAACGCAAGCATCAACTACGGCTACATGAACCATCGCTGGAGCCTCAGCGGAGAGACGGCAACGGGCGGATGCGGAGGCATCGCCACGCTCAACATCGCTTCGTTTCAGGCCAGTCGCTCTTTGTCGCTGATGGCCGTTCAACGATTCTATGGCTACCAATACCACTCCCTTCATTCCGAGAGTTTCAGCGAAGGGGGAAGTGTTCAGAATGAGAACGGGGTGCTGTTGGGGATGGACTGGCGATTCAACCGCCACCTGTCGCTGATGGCTTACACCGATTACGCTTACTTTTCGCAACCTCGCTACCAAGCATCGGCGGCCAGCGACGCATGGGACAACCTGATATCGGCCATCTATACGCGAGGAAGCATATCGCTATCAGCCCGCTACCGCCTTAAAATTCGTACGAAAGACAATGCCGAAAAGACAGCACTCATCCATGAAACGACACAACGCGGACGGCTCTCGTTCAGCTATTCCATGCCAAAATGGGCCAGCAAAACACAGATTGACGTTGCAAACAGCGATTACAAGTCAGCCAGCTTCGGTTATATGCTCAGCGAGCATGCCACCTTTCATCCGCTAAGGTGGCTTCAAGCATCAGCCAGCATCGGCTATTTCCACACCAACGACTATTCGTCGCGCCTCTATGTCTATGAGAGAGGATTGCTCTACTCGTTCAGTTTTCCAGCTTTCTATGGCAAAGGGCTCCGCTACAGTCTGTTCGCCCGTGCCGATTTCAACCGCCATCTGATGCTCATCATGAAATGTGGTAGCACGAAATATTTCGACCGCGACCACATATCGTCTGGACTTCAGCAAATAAACGCGTCGTCAATGACCGATTTGGAACTGCAAATACGTTGGAAATTCTGATAGTAATTGCATCTTTTTTTTGAATATCAGACATAGATTATATGGTTGAAAGATAGCCTTCAACATCACATCTGCAACTAGCTGAACATCAGTACAATACAAAACTCAATATGATAGGTGAGCTTTTGCACGATGATAGGTGAGCTTTCGCCACGCAATAGGTCACCTATTGCAAACCAATGGCTCACCTTCAGCAATGCGACTGTTCATGCGCAAGTGGCGAAAGACGGGAAACAATCCTACCGTGGGTCATTGGTGAAGTCGAAATAGCGCTTCATGACAAGCAGGGAGATGAGCCGTTCGCGATGCTTGTTGCGGAATTGGGCCACGTATTCATGGGCATGAGCGATGATGGCTTCGGCTTCGTCAGGATGAGCTATGTAATGGTTGAGCCGCTCCTCAAGGTCGGAGAAGTCGGGCTTGATTTCTATGTAGTGGTAGTTGGGCTTCAGCCTTCCCTCCATGAACCATGTCTCGCAGGTTGGTCGTGGCATGACTGCGACAGAGTTGGACGACATCACCCACTTCAGATTGCTTGCCACATCGTTTCCCTCAAGTGCCATGATGAATTTGTAGTCGAGATGCTCACTGATGGTGAGCTTCTCTGTCTGCCACTCTGGGTATTGCGGGTCGATTACACCCACATTGCACAGGGGATGGCCGAAGAATCGACGCACGAAATCGTAGCGGTTGCGTTTCAGTTCGGTGCCTCCTTCCTGCCCGATGAGGCCTCTGAAGATGGCCATATCTTTCTTCTGGGCAAAGCTTTTCCGGTCGTTGACAAACAGGAAATGGCGCACGCGGTCGAGTTTCATCAGCACGGAGTTGGCATTGTCGGTCTTCAGCGGACGGCTCTTGGTCACCGACGGCACTTTGGGCACGTGAATGATGTCGCCTGGCAGAAGTACCCAGCGCAACGACTGTGGAAAGTAGCGCGCATAGCGATAGGAATCGAGATAGTAAACTTTCTGTCCAGTCATCTTCTGGTCCTTCAACCGCACCGACTCGCTCATGAATGCCTTACGGTCGAAGGGTGTATCGGCCTTCAACTTGTTGTAGTAGCCCACACGGTCCATGATGTACTCTTTGTCGGTTCTTCGCTCCAGTGCTTTCATTTCGCACTTATATAATAATGAGAGCAGTGGGCGTGGCCAGCTGATGGCGACATACGAGCCGATGTAGTAGGCCAATTTGGAGTTTTTGCCACTATGCAACTTGTAATAGAACTTACGGGGTAGGATGCTCATGCTTTTACTTCATTAGTTCGTGGTAGAAGTCCAGATATTCGCCGGCTATCTTTTCAGGTGAGAACCGCTCAATCATGTCGTTCCTAATCATCGTTCCGTCATATTGCGTTGCCAATGCCTTCCTTATTCCGTTTTCCAGTGCCTCGACAGTGAAGGCTTCGCATCTGACACCATTCATATCGGTAATCAGTTCTTCGGTACCGCTACACGGGAAAGCTATCACGGGCAATCCGCATGCCATTGCCTCAAGCGGTGCTTGGGCAAAGTTTTCCTTAAAACTGGGCATACAGAAGAAATTGGCAGCTGAAAATATTCGAGACATTTCCCCTGGGTCGGAAATTCTTCCGAGTTCCATAACGTTTGCCCACTTTTTCTGACCTCTATTCTTGCCTATTGCAATAACTTTGTGATTAGGATTAATGTGCAACAATGCCTCGGAAAGCTCATCAAGACCTTTTCTCGGCTCATTGATGTTACATGCACAGAAAGCAAACACCATGTCATCTTCGCACAATCCCAAACATTTGCGAGCTTCCAACATTGGGAAAGGTCGAAACTTGCCACAGTCAACCATATTATAGATAATTCGTTTCTTAGCCTTGGAAAGCATTTCGTGGTCGGCATAGAGACGGAAACCCATCTTTGAGAGGAACACCGCTCCGAATTTGTCCAACTTTTGTATTTCATTGAACTTCAATCGATAATATTTTCGTTCCAACTGATTATCTGGCAACAGTTGTTTCTCTATGTTTGCCAATCCGTAGAGTAGGTTTTCATCATGAAGCGTCGCAACAACAGGCTTTTTCTTAAGTGTCTCGAAAAACGTTCTATAATCCAAAAAATTCCCCACCCAATGCAAATGAATGATATCAGCTTCCCGAATAATTTTCACTCTTGTCAAGTCAATGTGCGAAACAGGAAGTGTATAGACGCCATTATGCAGCTTTCCCAACTCACGGCACGTGTTAAAGTCATCTGGAATGCGTAATAACTTTTTTATCTTTCGCAGAATGCTATATAAAAAATAAGTAAATCCTCCGTAAGTCTCTATGAAATCATCCTTGTGTTTTTTCTTTAACACTACCATTCGGCTATCCATTCCCATAGCTCTTTGCGCCTTACAGATGCGATAAGCACAGAGTCCGGCACCATTGAAATCAGCCATGCTGATGTGTACTATCTTCATTTTTTCAGTGTTTTATTATTTATTTACAGTCCATGAATGAACTGCCGCCAAAATTTGATGCGCACCGGTTTATTGAATCCGTGGCAAGCCATTGGCAGTTGTCGATGATTGAGTTCGTAAGATAGTTCTGGTTTTAAGTCAAAAGAGAATTTCAGGGCTTCATCTACGGATGGTAACTTCAATGAAGGCTCCAATGCCCAAAAGAGATCTTCGTTGTAAAGTGCTCCCGATTGGCTATTATAATAAGCTATTGTATCGGCATAATCAACACAGGCCTTGCGAAACGTTTCCACTCTACGTAGGGACAATCCACCGTTTCCAATCTTTCCGAACATCTGGCAATGAATGATTTTTCGTTTGGGTTTGAGCCAAAGTTTCAGTTTCAGATACTGTTTCAAGGGAAAACGTCTGTAACGTGGCCGCATGGGCCAAGGTGCCGCCACATGGTCGTAGCCCTTCCGACACCATTCTTCCAACTCGTTTCTAAAGAGCCACGCATCAACGTGGCAGATTAAGATATATTCGTAATCGGAAAAGAGCTCGTAAAACTTTTCCGACATCATCATTTCGTTGTAACCCTGTATCCCTTTCTTTGTCCCCAGCCACTCATCGCTCACGCTTTGCATACCCACTGCGGGATATTGCTCATGCAATTCGGTCATATCGGTGTGCTCCGGCTTCAGGAAAGTTACGGGAAAGCCTTCGAGCAGTCTGAGATTGTTTTCGAGTGCTGCCCTCTCGTAGTCCTTCAGCTGAGGTTTGTAAATGGGGATGATGACCTTTACCAGTTTTCCGTTCATGTCTTGTTTTCTTAGTATTTAATGTTTGTCGATTCGCCACCTACCTTTCATTGCCCATTCTATCTCTTTCCGAGTTTCTCGGCAATGCCATCATGGTAGGCGCGGTGAAGCATCATGAGGTCTTTGGGCTGCCATGCCTTCGTAAAGGGCATGGTAACGATTGCGGGAATTACGTAGCCCATCACGCCTATCCAGCTTCGGAGATACCTTACGCCCCAGTTCTTTCCGTAATGGTGGTTCATGTAGGCCTCGTTTCGTACCTGATAGTACCGTTTCCACTTCTTTTTCTGATTGCGTGTGGTCCACGAATCATCTGTGAAAAACTTGTGTTTGTCCATCAGGGCATCGGGAACATAGAGCAATTTGAAACCTGCCAGATGCGCACGCAGACAATAGTCGGTGTCGTCGCAGAAGATGAACAGCTCCTTGTTGGGCAATCCTATCTTCTCCACTACGGCACGGCTGATGAATGGGCCTTCGAAGTCGCATCCGACAATCTCCGTCGCTTCGGTTTCGCTGCCCTTCAGCTTGCTGCCGTGCATGCTACCGAATGGATTTGTGAAGTTATATTGTCGGAATTCGTGTGTGAACACCTGCCCTTCCATCAGTCTCCGCGGGCTCAATATTCCCAAAGGCTGTCCTCCGTCGGCAGTGATGTGCAGCTCTTCGACCTGCCGCAGCAGCTTGTCGAGACAGTCATCGTGGGGAAAGACGTCATCATCCATGCACCATAGCCAATCGGCGCCGTCGTCGTAGGCTGCCTTTATGCCCGTATAGAATCCTCCTGAGCCTCCCACATTTTCCTGATTGATGACCCGCAGGTCAGTTTGTGTGGCCAGCCACTTGTCGGTTCCGTCGGTACTGCCGTTGTTCACAACGATGATATTTGACAACCGTGCTTGCTTTCTCAGGCTCTCGATGCCTTTCTTAAGCAGCTCCAGTCGGTTGAAGGTTACTACAACAGCTGTTATTTTCATATCTGAATATAGGATTAGTCGGTTTGTTTTCTTATCACTTTCCCATCCACGACTTTCCAGTAGCGGTCGAAATCCTCACGGGTTCTCTTCCAACGGTTGTGGCTCCACAGATAGGTGGTGGGATCGCGCTTGATGGTTTTCTCAAGCATCTGGAAGTAAATGTCGGTGATCTCAAAGTCTTTCATCTCCTTTGGATGAAGTGTCATCAGCTTCATCTCACACTCGTAGTAGCCACGCCTCAGCCTCCGCACATCGCCATAGAAGCAAGCCTGCCCAGTGTGCTTTACAATCCGCTCGGCACCAGTCAGCACCGGGGTGTCGTGGTTGAGGAAATCAACCCAGTGATGGATGTTCCACCATAGCGGTACTTGGTCGGCGATGTAGCCCACGACGAGCGACTGGCTGTTGCGCCTGAACTCTATTATCTTCCGCAACGACTCTTGCATCGGTATGCAGAGAGCATTCTGCCGCTCTCGGACATACTTGAATAGCCTGTCGAAATAGTCATTTTCCAACGGATGGTAAAGCTCGCAGCACTGAACGTGGTCGGGAATCCAGTAGGGTATGGAGGTTATCCACTCCCAATTACAATAGTGACCGAGGTAAACGGCGCACGATCCGCCGTTCTTTAGTACTTCATTGAATGGTTCCATGCCAGTGAACCGCATCCGTTTCTGGAGCGATGTGGGTGACATGGTCATCAACTTGATGGTTTCGACCAAGTAGTCGCAGAACCAGTGGTAGAAATCGTACTCTATTTTCCTTATCTCCGCCTCGCTTTTATCGGGAAAACTCTCTGTGAGATTCTTCCAAATGACTTTGTGACGGTATCGTACCACGTGGGCGATGATGACGAAAAGGAAGTCGGAGAGCAGGAAAAGGATGCAGAAGGGCAATAACGACATCAAATACCAGAAGCCGTAAGCCAGTCCGTATGCTATATAATTGAATGCTTTCTTCATGTTGAAGTCGTTTTTCGTCACTATTTACGTCACAAAGTTACTGAAAAACTTTTGGAAATGCAAGAATTGTGGTAATCATTCAAGCACGTCCTCTCTGCAAAGAAAGTATCCAATATTAGCCGCTTTTGTGTGGTATCTCCAATTTACAACCTTTGTCCGAAAGACTTATGTTTGTAATCGACGAAACAAATGCTTTTCGGATTTGTTACACTCCAGTGGACATGCGTCGGGGTATCCTTCGTTTGTCTCAAATGGAGCGCAGCTATGATTTTATCCCTCCTGAGGGTGTAGCCTATGTTTTCTACGATCGCTCCCGTAATTGAATCAAGTTGCTGCACTTGAAACGCTGTGTTTTTGTCGATTATCACAAGCAGATGGCACAGGGGTTCTTGAGTCCTAAAATTATACGGGTGAGTACCCAGATTCTATTAAATTCGCAGGGACGAATAGGTTCTCTATATTGAAAGAATAAATCCTAATGACCGCATTTGGCTTTATAGAAATAACAGCCATCCCAACATGTCAAAATATATCCAGATTGCCGATAATCTGTTCCGTTATATCCAAACCAACCAAAAGCGGATAAAGGTGTTCTACCTTCAGAATACAATGAGCTGCGACATCATTCGACAAGAAAACTCCCCTGAATATCTTGCAATTCAGGGGAGTTACAGTAAGACTGTGTTAGCTTTTGACCTACCAGATGGTGATGCTTACACCACCATACCACGTTGCTCCATATACCGGAGCATACATGAATGCTGCGTCATCGGATTCCTGTCTGTAAGTGAAAATGGAGCCTTATTATACCTAAGTGTTATGATAAGGATGACCACAGGCTTAACTCCATTTAACCTTGGGGGTGAGGAATGTTCGTTAGAGAATGAAATAAATGTATTATCTTTGCACACAATTTAATTTATAAGCGTAAAAAAGATGAAACAGAGAAAATTTATTGCTATAGCCCTCGTCGGCGCAGCCTTTGTGTTGACAGGTTGTGGAATGACGAAAAAAGTCACCAGTCCGACCAATCGCGAGCCGGCAATTCAGCAACCCACTGTGGAACAGGTTGCCCCTGAGCCTGAAGTTATCAGCATTGCCGAGGCTGTTGATGTGTTCGAGCATCCCGAAAGGATGGCCGATGCAGCTAAGAAATACGGCTACAAGCTGAAAAAAGACTACGAAATCTACCGTCTCGACAAGTTCTCGAAGCTATTCTACAAGAATTGCCGGTTGGCCAAGATACTCACCGCCAACCAATACGAGGATTATCCAAAGCCGTTGCGCAAGGGAGTGTCGAGCTATGTGGCCTTCAAGGAGGGCGCTATCATAATAGGTGTGTTCAATCAGAAGGCATATGACAATCTGGTGGCTCAGGTGAAGGCGGCCGGCTACACACTCGACATGCCTGGCAACGAAGATATCTATGTGAAAGGATCACGCAGGATAGCCTGTTATGCGGGCGCAAAGACCGTGAGAGTTCAGTAAAAAAACACGACAAAGTAACTATTTTCGCCTGAAGCTGTAAATACCTGACTGACAGTGTAATAATAATTGCGTTGCAAAAGGTGAGCCATCGCACGGCGAAAGGTGAGCTTTCGCCGTGTAAAAGCTCACCGTTCGCTTTACCGAAGCATATCTTTGGTTGGCTGAAAGTAAAAAAAACGGACAATGTTCGATGGTTTCCAGTTCTCAATCGCTCGTCTCGTAGGGCTAAAGTGTCACCTGTCGGAATATTATAATTGCACTTTTTTTTTGAGTTTCCCTTGATTTACAGTAACTTTGCACCCAGATTAAAATATCAAACATAAATGGAAGAAAAGAAATTCAAACGCACCACCGTCACGGCGGCTCTGCCTTATGCCAACGGCGGTGTGCATATAGGTCACCTTGCCGGAGTCTATGTTCCAGCAGACATCTACGTCAGATACCTTCGGCTGAAGAAAGAAGAAGTCATTTTTATCGGAGGAAGCGACGAGCACGGAGTGCCCATCACGTTGCGTGCCAAGAAAGAGAACATCACCCCGCAAGATGTGTGTGACCGCTATCACAAGATGATCAAAGATTCGTTCGAGGAATTTGGCATCTCGTTCGACATCTACAGCCGCACCACCAGCGATATTCACCACAAGTTCGCAGCCGACTTCTTCCGGAAACTCTACGACGAGGGAAAACTCGTTGAGAAAGAGAGCGAGCAACTCTACGATGAGGAGGCGCGGCAATTCCTTGCCGACCGCTATGTGGTGGGCGAATGCCCCCATTGCCATAACGAAAACGCCTACGGCGACCAGTGTGAGAAGTGCGGAAGTGCCCTTAGTCCAATGGAACTCATCAATCCACACTCAACCATCTCTGGTTCGAAGCCCGTCATCAGGAAAACCAAGAACTGGTATTTGCCATTGAACAACTATCAGGAATGGTTGAAACAGTGGATTCTCGACGGACACAAGGAATGGCGTCCGAACGTATATGGGCAGTGTAAGAGTTGGCTGGACATGGACCTTCAGCCACGCGCCATGACCCGCGACCTCAACTGGGGCATCCCCGTTCCGGTAGAGGGAGCCGAGGGAAAGGTACTCTACGTGTGGTTCGACGCACCTATCGGCTACATATCGAACACCAAGGAACTCTGCGACAGTGAACCAGAGCGCTTCGGAACTTGGCAAAAGTGGTGGCAAGACCCACAATCGCGCCTCGTTCACTTCATAGGCAAGGACAATATCGTGTTCCACTGCCTCATTTTCCCAAGCATGTTGAAGGCGCATGGTGACTACATACTCCCTGACAACGTACCATCCAACGAGTTTCTCAACCTTGAGAACGATAAAATATCCACCAGCCGCAATTGGGCGGTGTGGCTTCACGAGTATCTCGTTGACTTCCCAGGAAAGCAAGATGTGCTCCGATACGTGCTTACGGCAAATGCGCCGGAGACAAAGGACAACAATTTCACATGGAAAGACTTTCAGGAGCGCAACAACAGTGAGCTTGTAGCCGTCTATGGCAACTTCGTCAACCGTGCATTGCAGCTCACCAAGAAATATTGGGACGGCGTTGTGCCCGTATGCGGTGAGCTGCTGGACGTCGATCGTCAGGCAATACAGGAATTCAAGGACGTAAAAGACAAGGTTGAGTCATTCCTCGACGTGTTCAAGTTCCGCGAAGCACAGAAGGAAGCTATGAACTTGGCGCGCATTGGCAATAAGTACATCGCCGAATGCGAGCCTTGGAAGGTGTGGAAAACAGACCCAAAGCGAGTGGAGACCATACTCTACATCTCGCTGCAGCTCGTTGCCAACCTCAGCATAGCATTCGAACCATTCTTGCCTTTCAGCAGTAAGAAACTGCGCGAGATGATCAACATGAACGACTATGAATGGAGTTCGCTGGGATCTACTGAGCTTCTGCCTGCCGGACATAGGCTCAACGACCCACAATTACTGTTCGAAAAGATAGAGGACGACACCATCGACGCCCAGCTCAAGAAGCTTGAGGAAACCAAGAAGGCAAATGAGGCGGCCGCCTACAAAGCAGAGCCTATCAAAAAGGAGATTCCTTTCGACGACTTCGAAAAGCTCGATATCCGCGTCGGACATATTATCAACTGCGAGAAGGTGAAGAAAAGCAAGAAACTGCTTCAGTTCACAATCGACGACGGCTCCGGCAACACCCGTACAATCCTAAGCGGAATTGCGGCCTTCTATGAGCCTGAGCAGCTCATTGGCAAGGACGTGCTGTTCGTGGCCAACTTTGCGCCTCGCAAGATGATGGGCATTGAGAGTCAGGGCATGATTCTTTCGGCAGTGAATTTCGACGGATCGCTGAGCGTCACGACCACACTTGACGAGGTGAAGCCCGGCAGTCAGGTAGGATAGGACAAGCCTTTGCACTACCTTTGCTCGTCGGCTTACAGTGCAAATGCATGGAAGGACGTGGCCTTGTGTCATCATAGCATAAGCCCCATCTGGTCAACCAACCGGATGGGGCTTATGTTTCGCTTTTGTTCTGTCTGTCGATGGCCTGTTGCAGAGGCAGCTATTTCTTCAGGATAATGAGTATGACCGCCGACAAAATCAAGACGATTCCCACGGCAAGCCTCAACGTAAAAGCCTCGCTGAAGACGAAAGTGCTGATGATGACTGCCGTAACGGGTTCCAATGCTCCAAGAATCGAGGCGGGTGTGCTGCCTATATGCTTGATGGCAATATTCATAAAGTAGAGCGATAGCAGCGTCGGAAGCAGTGCCAGTTGAGCAGCAAAAATCCATTCGGTAGTCCCTTGTAGCATCTGCAGCCTGTCACCGACAAACAGCATATAGCCGATGATGGAAAACCAGCCGAAGAGAATGACCCAGAAAGTGAACTTGATGGGCGACATTTCCACCTTGAACTGATTGACATACACGATGTAAAGCGCATAGAGCAACGACGATCCAAGTACCAGCATGATTCCCGTGACGCTCAGAGTCTCGCCTCCGTCGCCCCGATAGAGCAGCCCTATTCCGACGATGGCAAGCAAAATGGACAGGGCGGTGGACCAATTGATGTGCTCATGGTAGAAAACCACCATCAGGACAGCCGTGATGATGGGATAGGAGAACAGTATCGTTGACGCGACACCAGCGTTCATGAAGTGAAAACTGGCAAAGAGCATTATTGAGGAGAAACCGAAAAAGCAGCCGAGAATGGCGAATTTGATGGCATGACCCCATTTGATTCTGAAGTCTTCCCTGAGCAGTAGCAGCCAGACGGCGAACATGAGCACCGTGATGCCATAGCGATAGAAGAGTACATTGCCCGATGTGATGCCGTGAGCATAGAGAGGCAATGCCCCAAGGGGATTAGTTCCGTAGAAGATAGCGGCCAGAATGCCGGCTATATATCCTTTTGTCTGAGCGTTCATGTTGTTGTTTTATAGTTGAAAACGGCTGGTTGCCTCTTGTTTCTGGCCATCGGAGTAATGCTGATGGGTAGCTGACGAGCGGCAATTCCTGACAAACGGCTGCAAAGTTACTCATTCTTTTCAGAAACACACAGAGTTTTGTGAATTAAAAACCTATCCAGACAATTCGCTTCACTGTGGTGAATAGCATGTCTGCGGCATTCCATTGCACTTCGTGAGACGGGCGGTCGTGGTGGGATGGCTCCAGCCTTGCCGTCCGATACATGAGCTTTCGTTGTGCAATAGGTGACCTATTGCAAACAGAAAGGTCATCTATCGTCGTGTAAAAGGTGACCTTTTGTTGACAGACTGGTAAAGTACTGATATTCTTTGTGTTATAAAACAAAAAGGAAAGCAGCGCAAACAATCAATGTCAGCACTGCTTTCATATTGAGAAAATCTATGGTTCGCTTATTTAAATCTGGTCATTTGAGACATCGTTGGCTTTTCTTGTTTTTCGGATAGATGGCTTATTGTTCTACCGAAGGTGTGGCGGGCTGCGTCGAAACGCTACGATGTCCAAGATATAGGTGAACCTATGATGGCTGGAAAGAGACCATACTGTCGATATCGGATGTGCCTGTCTCTGTCAAACGGCCGACAGGGAGTTATTGTTCGCCCATGTCCGATCCACTGTAGGAATTGCCGAAGTCGTCGTCTTGCTCATTGTCGTCGTTACGTTGATTCTTGTGCTTCTTCATGTTGCCGAAGTTCCATGTGAGCGTCAGTCGTACTCTGCGTCCCGAACGCCAGTTCTCTTGGTATCGTGAGAAAGCCTCACCACTTGTGTAGGTCTTCCATCGTCGTGAGTTGAGCAAGTCTTTGCAGTTGATTGACAAAACAAGGCTCTTGTTGAGGAAACTCTTTCTCAGACCAAGGTTAAGACTTCCGCTTCCCTTTCGGTAGCCTTGGGAGATGGTTTGGCGACTGCGGTATTTGCCAGTCACCTGCAGCGAGATGTCGTAGGGCAGCATAAGACTTGCCTGCATTCTGGCATTCCACGTGAAATTGCTGTTGCCCTTGCCCGAAACGGTCTGCCCGTCGATGTCGAAGTTGAACCCGTCGAGCTTGTAATAATAGAAATTGGCCGATGTGCTCAGGTCGAGTATGCGGAAGAGCTTGTTCTTCGCCGTCAGTTCCAGACCTGTCGCCGTGCTTTTGCCCACGTTAAAACTCGTCTGATACATGAGGCCGTCGGCCGAGCTTCGGTAGTTGATGCGCTGCACGACATCGCTCGTCGGCCGATAATAAGCCGACACGAGCAAAGAGTGCTGCGCCCAAGTGTGTAAGTAGTTCAATGAGAATGAATTGCTGTATTCGGGGGTCAGTTCTGGATTACCAAACGATATGACAGTGGCATCGCTTGTGTTGCGGAAAGAGTTGAGCTGTCCGCCCCATGGACGGCGCAGCCGACGGGTATAGTTGAGTTGAAGTTGGTCGTTGTCTGTGAGTTGGTAGCTCATGAACACACTTGGGAAGAGTTGAAAGTAATCCTTCTTGAAAGGCTTGTCGCGCAGACTGGCATCCCGTTCCTGTGCCCATGAATAACTTTCGGTGTTCACTTTCCAGTATTCGCCGCGCAATCCCGCCATAAGACTTAACTTACCGAGCCTGTAAGTTGCCGTGGTGTAGAGCGCATGGATATCGTTCTTGTAAATAAAGCGGTTGTAATAGGCCTGGTCTTCCACCATATTGTTGCCGTTCCAGTTGTTTTTGTCGATGAAACTCTCCTGTGGGGTGTTCTCGTGGTTGAACTCTCCCTGATAACCAGCTTGCAGTTTGAAGGCTTCAGAGAGTTGGTTTTCATAGTCGAGCTTCACCTCCCACGAGCGATTGTTAATGTGCATCGGCCGCAGTTGGTAGGATGCAATCTGCGGTGTCTTGACAATGGGTTCGCCGTTGGTGTCGAAATAGGTGGTGGAGTCTTGATAGACGTTGTTATTGTCTGACTTCCAGTGGTCGTAACCTACGTTGAAATCAATGAAGTGATGGTCGTTGAAGTTGTGACGGTAGCCAAATTCGCCGTGCATCATTCGCATATCGCCCTTTCCTGACGTCTGTCTGTACATGATTCGGGTGTCGAATGGCGAGCCGATGGCTCCGTAATGATAGGGTGTTATGTTGTTTTCGTTACGGCGTCCGACCATGAACATGCCGCCAAGTGTGAAGTCATCCTTGTTGGTTGCGTGAAGTGTGAGGCCGACGCGGGTGAAGAGATTGTTGCCCTGACTTCTGTTTTCCGACTCGTATGTCTGATAGGTATTGGTGTTTTTGTACGTCTGTTCGCTCCACGCACCTCCCGTTTTTTTTCGGTGTCGGTAACCAATGTTGAAATAAGTGTCGATGAATGAGCTGTTGTAGTTGATATTGAATGATGTGTTGGCTCCGCCACGGGTGTCGCCTCCAGCCTGAACGCTGCCGTAATAGCCTGCCTTTCGCTCTTTCTTGAGTACGATGTTGATGATGCCGGCTGAACCTTCGGCCGAGAATTTGGCTGAAGGGTTGTCGATTACCTCAATGCGCTCGATGCTTTCGGCTGGCAATTGCTGTAGGATTTCGGCACGGTTGTCGCTCGATAGGCCCGATGCCTTGCCGTTGATCCATACCTCAACGCTTGAGTTTCCTCGCAAAGAGACGTTCCCATCGTTATCGACCTCAACGCTTGGGATGTTCTCCAGCACGTCGGAAGCTACGCCTCCGGCATTGGCTATTTGCTGATCGACGTTGAATGTCTTGCGGTCAACCTCCAGTTTCATCTCCGACCGTTGGCCCGTCACTACCACTTCGTCGAGCGCTTTCGTGTCTTCCGAAAGATAAAGAGCGATGAAATGATGGTCGGGCTTTGATGTTGTGACGGTGAATTTCCTAACCAAGTCTTTGTAACCCATAAAGCTGGCAGTCAACGAATAGGAACCATTGGGAAGGTTGCCGATCATGAAATTTCCTTCCGTATCGGTGATAGCGCCTTTGAAAATCTTATCGTTACCTTCTTTTCGGATAGCAATGTTGATAAATTCAAGCCCTATGTTCGACTTTTTATCAAGCACTTTTCCTTTCACTGAGCCTTGAGCGAGAGCTACTGTAGTGCTAAGCAGGAGTAGCAGTGTGATTTTAATAACCCTGTTCATAACTAATTTTAAGACCATTTGCGGTTTGGAAAGTTTAATTTGATGATAAAAAAAATGTCGGAAAGTCTGCGATACAATATTTTTTCGTTATCTTTGCATTCACAATTTATATTCAGGCGCATCTGTCATCTCATTTTTGCGACTTGCCAGTGTATATGACGAATTACCATGCCCTTGTAGTTCAATGGATAGAACACGGCTCTCCTAAAGCTGAAATATGAGTTCGATTCTCATCAGGGGTACACTATGGCTCTTTGTAGGCCTATCACTGGACAATCAACACCTAACACCTTTTCAGTATGCTTGGAGCAATCATTGGCGACATTGTCGGCTCTCGCTTTGAATTTGGAGCCGCACCTCAGAAAGACTTTAAACTATTCACGGACGAATGTTCATACACCGATGATACGATATGTACCGTTGCCATTGCCGATGCCGTGCTGAACCACCGTGGATACAAGGAATCGCTGCTCGATTGGTGTGGCCGCTACCCCGATCCGATGGGGGCTTACGGGAACATGTTCTACGAATGGCTTCACGCAGATGACCCACAGCCGATGAACTCCTTTGGAAACGGATCGGCTATGCGTGTCAGTCCGATAGGATGGTTGTTCAACGAGTGGGAGGAGGTCATCGCCGAGGCGAAGAAGAGTGCCGAAGTGAGCCACAATCATCCAGAAGGAATCAAGGGCGCTCAGTGTATTGCAGAGGTTATCTGCTGGTTGAAGAACATGCGCTACTCCAAGCAGGATTTGGAAATCAAGGTGAGCAAATTCTACGGTTACGAACTGCCGCCGATGCGCGACATTCTGAAGATTGGTGCTCAGGGACATTTCGACGGAACCTGTCAGGAGACCGTGCCGATGGCCCTCCGTTGCTTCATGGATGCCAACGATTTCGAGGAGGCCGTCCGGCTTGCGGTGCTCTGCGATGGAGATACCGACACGAAGGCCTGCATTACGGGCTCAGTTGCAGAGGCTTATTACGAAGTCCCCGACTGGATGGTGGAGAAGGCTTTCAGCTATTTGCCCGATGATATACTGGCCATTCTGGAGCAGTTCTACGATGCTATTCAGGCCGATATCAGAAAGTAATTGTAAAGATTGATTACCATTGGCTTTTCAAAAGCTCAGCCATCACAAGGCGAAAGGTGAGCTATTGCACGATAAAAGGTCAGCTTCTGGCTGATAAACACTGACGTTTTGTTTCTATGTGCGTAATGATTTGTTTTTCAGAAAATTATAAAACGTCTAACAAAAGGATAGTTTGTCAAAATTATTTACTACCAGGCGAGTCGATGGGCATTCGTCAGTCCGTTGGCGACATCACGCCCGGAGGTTATGTTTTTTTGTCGGAGATTCTTTAAAGTCTTTCACTTTCTTTACTTATCTTTGCAACGATGAAAATAACGCTTGAACAACTTTCGATAGGCTACAAAGGTTACGCACCCGTAGTCTCGGGCATCAATGTGGAAATCAGGAGTGGCGAGCTGACATGTCTCATCGGCTCAAATGGCATCGGCAAGTCAACCCTGTTGAAGACGCTGACAGGTTTCTTGCCGAAGCTCGGTGGAAGGCTACTGCTCGACGGACGGGAAATTGACGGGCTGACGACGCGCGAGCGGTCTAAGCTCATCAGCATTGTGCTGACCTATAAGCCCGATGTTCAGAATCTCAGTGTGACGGAGATGGTGGGGATGGGCCGTATGCCTTATACGGGCTTCTGGGGAAAACTCGGAGTTGAGGACCAGACCATCGTTGCGCAGTCGATTGAGATGGTGGGCATTACTAAACTGAAAGATCGGATGATACAGACGCTCTCCGACGGTGAGCGACAGAAGGTGATGATTGCCAAGGCGCTCGCACAACAGACTCCTATCATTCTTCTTGACGAACCTACGGCATTCCTCGACTTCCGCTCTAAGGTTGAGATGCTGCAGCTTCTGCACCGGTTGGCTGTGGAGACAGACAAGGTTATTTTCCTATCGACCCATGATCTCGAACTGGCGCTGCGGCTGGCCGACAGTCTTGTTGAACTCGACGGGAGCGGACTCCACGTTGTTGAGTCCTCCAAAGTGAAGTCCGACATCAATGAGCTGTTGGCATAGGGTGGCGCTGCGGGGCCAGACTGGCGAGAAAAAAATATTTTTTCCTTCGAAAACATTTGTTTTTCGTTCGCTTTTTTTATATCTTTGCAAACAGATAAACATTCGGATTGACCGAAGAGGGGGTGCCACTCCGTTGAGTGAGCTGAGATTATACCCGTATAACCTGATGCAGATAATGCTGCCGTAGGAAGTGCGAATATACATAATTTGCGTTTATCATTCATTAGATTCAGTGCATTCCCATAGTAGGCCTTCTATTATATAAGGTGATGCAATGGTCTATCTCAAAACTTTAACGGTTGCAGGCTCCGACAGTTGCGGTGGGGCTGGCATACAAGCGGACATCAAAACAATGTCGGCATTGGGATGTTATGCGGCTTCGGTGGTCACGTCGGTGACGGCACAGAATACGATAGGGGTATCGGCCATTCAGCCAATAGCGCCCAATGTGGTGGCGGCACAGCTGCGAGCGGTTATGGACGATATCCGTCCCGATGCCATTAAGATAGGGATGGTGAACGATGCCGCCACTATCCGCACCATTGCCGATGTGCTTTCGGAATACAAACCACGACATCTGGTGGTCGATCCCGTGATGGTTTCCACTTCCGGAAGCCAGCTGATGGAGGAAACAGCTGTGCAGACCTTTTGCGAACGCTTGCTGCCAATGGCTTCTTTGCTCACTCCGAACATCCCGGAGGCTGAGGTGTTGTCGGGAATAACCATCCGTTCCGAAGAACAGATGGACAATGCTGCACGGCTGATGATGAACCTTGGATGTCGGAATTTGCTTATAAAGGGAGGGCACATCGAGGGCAACGAGAAGGCAGACAGACTCTACCGGCACGATGGCAGTTACACGGTTTTCGCCGGAAAGACCATCGAAACGCGCAACACACATGGCACGGGTTGTACGCTTTCGTCGGCAATAGCCTCGTTTCTGGCCCGAGGCGAGGAGCTGGCCGGTGCGGTGCAGTTGGCCAAGGACTATGTAGGCAAAGCCATTTCCGCAGGAGCTGATGTTCAGATTGGCAGCGGACACGGACCGGTCAATCATTTCTTTCAGCCTGAAAAACTCATAAAGCGATGACAAATGTACAATACATAACGCACGAAAACCAACGGTTCGGCTATGAAGAAGGGGCCGAACTGGCACTGAAAGGTGGATGTCGGTGGGTGCAACTGCGAATGAAAGATGCCGACGACGGAGAGTTCATGGCCGTTGGCAGACGAGTGAAGGCTCTTTGCAAAGCTTACGGGGCAACATTCGTAATTGACGACCGCGTGCATCTTGCGAAAACACTGCAGGCTGACGGACTACATCTGGGCAAGTTGGATATGCCTGTTGACGAGGCACGTGTCCTATTGGGCGACGATTCTATAATAATAGGTGGCACGGCGAATACCTTCGACGACATCAGACGGCTTCACCGACAAGGTGTAAGCTACATAGGTTGCGGTCCGTTTCGATTCACTGCCACCAAGAAGAAGCTGGCTCCGACGCTCGGACTTGAGGGATATCGACATCTTATCACACTGATGAAGTCGCATAAAATCAATATCCCAGTCATCGCCATTGGGGGAATATTGAGCGATGACATTCCTGAAATCATGGCAACGGGCGTAAGTGGGATTGCCGTGAGTGGGGCAGTATTGAACGCTGTTAATCCAATGGATGAGATGAGAAAGATAATTGATGAGGCGGAAGTTGGGCAGAAGTTGAACGAGTGTTGACCGACTCAGCCCGTGAGGTTGATTGCCACCCATCCGTCGGTGGTGTGTCGCTCTGCAATCGAGCATCCGCAAAAGACAGTCATGGGCGAAAGAAGCTGAGTATCCTCATGACCCTTTATGATTTCAATCACGACTCCTTTAACTATAAATATCAAAATATGAAGAAAAACATCAAGATTTCCTATCCTTCTTCGGAGAAGATTTATATGAAAGGTGAGATCTATCCCGATCTGAGAGTAGGAATGAGAAAAATTAACCTCACCCCTACCGTGATCAATGATAACGGGAAAAGGGTGGAAAAGCCCAACGATCCTGTGCTCGTTTATGACACGAGTGGACCTTACAGCGACCCGAATGTGGAAATAAACCTTAGCAAAGGGTTGCCGAAACTTAGACAGCCGTGGATCGATCGCCGACGTGGCACGCAGATGGAGTGTGCCAAACGTGGCATCATCACTGAGGAAATGGAATACGTTGCTATCCGGGAAAACATGAATTGCAAGGAGTTGGGCATCGAAAGCCATATCACTCCAGAGTTCGTCCGTGAGGAAGTGGCCGCAGGACGTGCCGTCATACCTGCCAATATCAGACATCCGGAGAGCGAACCGATGATTATCGGTACGCGTTTCGCCGTGAAAATTAACACCAACATTGGCAACTCGCATGCCCATTCGAGCATTGAGGAGGAGGTAGAGAAGGCCGTTTGGAGCTGTAAGTGGGGCGGTGACACCTTGATGGATCTCTCAACGGGCAGCAACATTCACGAAACGCGCGAGTGGATTCTACGAAACTGCCCTGTTCCCGTAGGAACGGTGCCTATGTACCAAGCTTTCGAAAAAGTTGGCGGACGTGCGGAGAACCTTACGTGGGAGATTTTCCGCAATACGCTCATCGAACAGTGCGAGCAAGGTGTGGATTATTTCACCATTCACTGCGGAATCCGTCTGAAGAACGTACCCCTTGCCAATGGCAGACTTACGGGAATGGTGAGCCGTGGTGGCAGTATCATCTCCAAATGGTGTCAGGTCCATCAGCAGGAGAGTTTCCTTTATAGCCACTTCGATGACATCTGCGACATCTGTGCCCGATATGACGTGGCCATTTCCTTGGGCGACGGACTCCGACCAGGCTCCACTTACGATGCCAACGATGCGGCACAGTTTGCCGAACTTGACACAATGGGTGAGCTTGTTCAGCGAGCGTGGGCGAAGAACGTACAAGCGTTCATCGAAGGGCCAGGACACGTCCCAATGCACAAGATCCGTGAGAACATGGAACGGCAGATAGAAAAGTGCCACGGCGCACCGTTCTACACGCTCGGCCCACTCGTCACTGACATTGCCCCAGCCTACGACCACATCACGAGTGCCATTGGAGCGGCTACTATCGGATGGTTCGGCACAGCGATGCTTTGCTATGTAACCCCGAAGGAGCATCTTGCGCTGCCCGACAAAGATGATGTGCGCACGGGAGTGGTGACTTACAAGATTGCAGCACATTCCGCTGACCTTGCCAAAGGTCATCCTGGTGCCGCCGTACGTGATAATGCGCTGAGCAAGGCACGCTACGATTTCCGATGGAAAGACCAGTTCAACCTCGCCCTTGACCCTGAAAAGGCCCTCGAATACTGGAAATCCTCCAATGAAGTGGGTGGGAAATACTGCACTATGTGTGGTCCGAACTTCTGCGCTATGCGAATCAGTCAGGAGCTAAACTCAGACTGTTCCCAACCGTAAGATACGGCTATCCACTCCTCCGACTGGGCGATAGCCAACCAATTTCACAGAATCAACAAACATAACAACCAATTGTCTTAATCCCTTTGCCTCTCTTTCAGCAAGGAGGAACTGGGGTAAGACACTTCAATAACATTAAAATCATGATTGAAAAACAAGTATCCAAAGGTATTATCCGTACCTATTTCGAGAAAATGGAAAAGTGTCTGGAACTCGACGTTGCCATAGTCGGTGGCGGTCCGTCAGGCATTGCAGCTGCCTACTACATGGCCAAGGCTGGCCTTCGTGTCGCATTGTTCGACCGCAAGTTGTCACCCGGCGGCGGTATGTGGGGCGGAGCGATGATGTTCAACCAGCTTGTCATACAGGAAGAGGCACTCTGCATCCTGAAAGATTTCGACATTAGCTACGAGTCTTATGAGGATGGACTCTACACTGCCGACTCTATCGAGAGCACGTCGGCATTGCTCTATAAGGCCGTTCATGCTGGTGCAACCATCTTCAACTGCTATTCCGTTGAGGATGTGGTGTTCAAGAACAACGTCGTCAGTGGTGTTGTGGTGAACTGGACACCTGTCTTGCGCGAGGGATTGCACGTTGATCCGCTCAACATTATGGCTAAATTTGTCATCGATGGCACTGGTCACGACAGCGAGATGTGCAAAGTGGTAGCCCGTAAGAATGGTATCAAACTCGAAACCACCACTGGCGAAGTCATCGGCGAACGCTCATTGGACGTGGCAGAGGGTGAACGCCAAGTGGTTGAGGGAACGAAGGAAATCTATCCCGGACTCTACGTCTGTGGAATGGCATCGTCTGCCGTTGGTGGCACGCCTCGAATGGGGCCCATCTTCGGAGGAATGCTCTTGTCGGGAAAGAAAGTTGCCGACATGATTATCAAGCGAGTTAAAGGTTAATCGACAGGAATTGAGGGAAGTATGAGTTGATTAGGTTCACTCATAACTTCCCTTTTTTCATTCCCATCCACCTCATCCATCCTCTATTCACAATGAAACTCATTGTCATCACCCAGCCGTTTTTCTTCGACCAAGAGGCAACCGCCATTCAGAATCTGCTTGATTGGGGCATCGACCTCATCCATATTCGCAAGCCTGAGTCTGCCATCAGGGATTGCGCCACCTTGCTCACCTCTATTCCAGCCACTTATCACAACCGCATCGTTCTGCACGATCACTTTGAATTAACCGCCAACTATCAACTATATGGCATTCATCTCAACCGCAGGAACAGTAAAACTCCGGGCACCTTTCGTGGATCGCTCTCCCGTTCTTGCCATTCCTTGGAAGAACTAAAGACCCACAAACCCTATTTCAACTATCTTTTCCTAAGTCCCATCTTCAACAGCATATCCAAACAAGGTTATGAATCGGCTTTCAACCACGACACATTGACAGCTGCTGCCCAACAGTCGATTATCGATTCACGCGTTGTTGCCCTCGGTGGTGTAGCGGGCGGAAACATTCCGCTGTTGAAAGCCTACGGATTTGGCGGAGCAGCCCTGTTGGGCGATGTCTGGCAACGACTCGGCGATCCTGATTTTGAACGATATATTCTCAGATTGGTGGCAGTTGCCAATGGCTGATGATTAGTCGAATCGCCAGCCATTTCTCCCCATTCGGCAACCCGTAGCACATTTTTATCGCTCACTTTTCAGATTGATAAAACATAATATTGACACAAGTCCTAATCTGTTGCAAATCAATGTGATAGATGATTCATCTTAAAAGGTGAGCTTTCGCATCGCAAAAGGTGAGTTATCGCATCGCAAAAGGTGAGCTTTTGCAGGATCATCGCTAAGCTTTCATCCGCAAAAGGTTCATGAAGGTTCTGCCAACAACAAAAACAACAAGTACAATTCCACGCATACGACCATGAAATTGGAACAATGTCATCCGCCTTTTTCTGTCATGATGACATTCATAAATGAGTGTGTTTTATGCCAACTGTCGTCTTTTCTTGCTTCTTTCATCCCACGTTTTCTTGCCAGACGTCAAAGAATTATTACCTTTGTATTTGTTATGCAACAAGAATCACCCATACAAGCACTGCAAAGGCAGAAGCTACTTTTGCAAATGGAGTACTATGCCGAGAAGGAAACTTTCAGACGACAAACCGAGACGATAGGCATTCAGCGGAAAGTCAAACGGGGCGATGCGTGGTTTCCTTTGCGCATAGGAAAGAGTTATTACAACTCGCTCAACCAAAGGGTGATAGAATTGTTTCGGACACAAGACTTGGACATCGAACATAACTTTGAGTTTGGGCGTCCAGTGGCTTTCTTCACCGTCAGACGGACTACCGACGGAGGCGCGGGTACGAAGCAAGGCATCCGCTATTTCAACTTCACGGGTGTGGTTTCCTATGTCGATGGCGAGCGAATGGTAGTGAGTGTCCCAGACAGTGCTCCCGTAATTGATCTTCAGCGTTCGGCTGAGCCCATCGGTTGTCAGTTGTCGTTCGATGAGACATCTTACCAGATGATGTTCGATGCCCTCGACAGGGTTATCAAAGCCAAGAACGGTCGCCTCGCCTATCTGCGCAATCTCTTCTACTCGAATGAGAAAGCAGAGAAATTCAGCTTCGCACCGACGCATTTTCCGTGGCTAAATCCCACTCAGGAGCAGGCCGTCAACGAAGTGATGTGGGCCAAGGACGTGGCCATCGTTCATGGACCGCCTGGAACGGGTAAGACAACGACACTGGTTGAGGCCATTAACGAGACGCTGATGCGCGAGACACAGGTGCTGGTGTGTGCCCAGAGCAACATGGCGGTTGACTGGATTAGCGAGAAACTTGTCGATAGAGGCATCAATGTCTTGCGAATCGGCAACCCAACCCGTGTCAACGACAAGATGCTGGGCTTCACTTATGAGCGGAAGTTCGAGGCTCATGCCGACTATCCTCAACTTTGGTCCATCCGAAAGGCCATACGCCAGTTGCGGTCGAACAGAAAGAAGGGCGGAGAGAGCTACCATCAGAAGTTGGAACGACTGAAAAGCCGTGCCACCGAACTGGAGATACGCATCAATAGCGAACTTTTCGGCGAAGCACGGGTCATCGCCTCTACGCTGGTGGGGGCCAACAGTCGTATCATGGAGGGCCAGAAGTTCGGCACTCTCTTCATCGACGAGGCTGCACAAGCACTTGAGGCCGCCTGTTGGATACCCATCCGCAGAGCTTCGCGTGTGGTTCTGGCCGGCGACCATTGCCAGCTTCCGCCCACAGTGAAGAGCATCGCCGCACTGAGGGCAGGCTTGGGCAAGACGTTGATGGAGCGGATAGTGGAGAATAAGCCTGAAGTGGTGACGCTGCTGAAGGTGCAATACCGGATGAACGAGCACATTATGCGTTTCTCTTCCGACTGGTTCTATCACGGACAGGTGGTGAGTGCGCCGCAAATCAAGCACCGGGGCATTCTCGATTACGACAATCCCATCATGTGGGTCGATACATCCGACTTGCAGATGACAGCTTTTGAGCCAGTGCTTCAGCAAGCTGATTCACAGTCGGAAGTGCCTCCTTGCAATGAAACGGTGGGAGACGACATGATCGGTAATGATGGCAGAGTGTCTTTTTCAGAGCAATTTGTTGGCGAGAGCTTCGGCCGTATCAATAAAGGCGAGGCTGAGCTGACACTCCATTCCTTACAGGAATATTTCAAAAAGATAGGCAAGCAACGCATACTCGACGAGCAAATAGATGTCGGTGTCATATCGCCTTACCGTGCACAGGTGCAGTATCTCCGCCGGCTCATCAAGAAACGCGAATTCTTCAAGCCTTATCGTCGGCTCATCAGCGTGAATACGGTTGATGGCTTCCAAGGACAGGAGCGCGACATCATACTGATTTCGATGGTACGGGCCAACGAAACGGGCCAGATAGGTTTCCTCAAGGACCTCCGTCGCATGAATGTAGCCATCACTCGTGCACGGATGAAGCTCATAATACTTGGCAGTGCGGCAACACTCACTAAGCATCCGTTCTACAAAAGGTTGTTCGACTACGTTCGGGAAATAACAGAATATTAAGCAACAGATAATATGATACAACAAGATTACTTTCTGAGAATCATCGAGGAGTTCATGGCGGCACTCTCACAGTTCCTCGAAAAAAAAGAAGACGAGCGCGACGGTGCCATGAAAGATCTGTACAGGCAATACGTTGGCGACTACGAATTGCTGCGAAACATGTCGATAGACGAACTTTTGGTCTATTCCCATGAGCAGTGGAAGCCCGATGAGCGTGTCAGACGTCTGGAAATGCTTGCCGAACTACTTTATACCGAGGCTGGTTACAAAGTGAATCCACTGCGTTCGATGCTCATGGACAAGGCATTGCTGCTCTACAAATACGTAGATGTCAACAGCGACACGTATTCGGTGGATAGAAAGAGAAAGATAAGTAACCTAAACAACAATATCGTACCATCTTTGTAATCAGTAACTCTCAGAGAAGGCCTGCTGAAGCGACAGCGTTTTTTTTTCTTTTATTTTCCTTTCCATTTCCCAAAATTTCCGTACATTTGCAAAATAACTGCTAATTTATAAAAAAATGCTTGAGAAAAACATACGCGAACAAATCATCGATTTGATACACAGGCAGGTCGTTCCTGCTGTGGGATGTACCGAGCCAATGGCCGTAGCTCTTTGTACGGCACGTGCAACCGAACTGTTAGGCCAGAAACCGGAGAGAATCAGTGCGCAGCTTTCTGCCAATATCCTCAAGAACGCTATGGGAGTAGGCATTCCCGGAACAGGAATGATCGGCTTGCCGATAGCCATATCTTTGGGCGCACTTATCGGAAAGTCGAGCTATCAGCTTGAGGTCATCAAGGATTTGACCCCTGAATCGCTGGAAGAAGGTAAGAAATATGTGAGTGAAAACCACATTGACATCAAGCTTAAGGAAGGAATCAGCGAAAAACTCTATATCGAAATCACTTGCGAGGCTGGCGAAAAGCGGGCTACGGCTATCATTTCGCACACCCATACCAACTTCATTTATGAGGAACAAAACGGCAAAGTGCTGATGGACAAGCAGGTATCAGCCAAATCGGAGGAGAAAACCGACAACAAGGACATAGAGTTGAATCTCAAAATGGTATGGGACTTCGCCACGACAACACCCCTTGAGGAGATTGACTTCATACTTGAGGCCAAGCGATACAACATGCGGGCTGCCAAAGAGGCACTGAAAGGCAACTACGGTCACTGTCTTGGCAAGACAATGGACCGCCCTTTGAGCCGCGGCCTGTTCGGAAACAGCATCTATTCGCACATCATTTCGAAGACAGCATCGGCCTGCGATGCACGAATGGGTGGCGCAATGGTGCCCGTGATGAGCAATAGCGGTTCGGGAAACCAAGGCATTTGCGCTACCAACCCAGTGGTAGTGTTTGCTAAAGAGAATGAGAACACGCCAGAGGAACTCGTCCGCGCACTGACTTTGAGTCATCTCACAGCCATCTATATCAAGCAAAACCTCGGTGCGTTGTCAGCACTTTGCGGATGTATCGTGGCCAGCACGGGCTCAAGTTGTGGTATTACCTACCTGATGGGTGGAAACTTCAACAACATCTGCTATGCCGTCAAGAACATGATTGCCAACCTTACGGGTATGATTTGCGACGGAGCGAAGCCCAGTTGCTCACTGAAAATCTCATCAGGCGTATCGACTGCCGTCTTGTCGGCCATGCTTTCCATGGAGGGACGTCACGTAACGGAGGCGGAAGGTATCATTGACAAAGATGTTGACCGCTCCATCAAGAACCTTACAAGCCTCGGAAAAGATGCCATGTGTGCCACAGACGACATGGTTCTCAACATAATGACAAACAAAAACGGCTGCTAAAAGATATCATAAGAACAGTAGAATATGAAATATTCACAAGCTGTTATCGTTTAACAGAAAAAGGAAATATGACACATAAAGGCTGAAATCCATGCATGGATTTCAGCCTTTTTACTTTTAACCCAAATCGGTTATTCGTTCTCCAGTATCCACTCAATAGTGTCACCAATATTGACTGAATGATGTCTGATGTTTTGTCGTCGTGTGAAAGGTGAGGTATCGCCTCTCAAAAGGTCAGCTTTCGCTGTGTGATAGGTGACCTTTTACAATGTAAAAACTATCGTGCAGATTATCAATGAGTTACGAAGCCGTCTTTAAATGCCCATTTTTGCAGCTTTCTTCCTCTGTTTTTCACCTTGCCTTGTCAGCTGACAAGGGATGCGACTTACCACAACTTCGCCTCAAATTTCAGCCGTTTCCCCGTCGAAGGATGAGTGAACTCAATGCTTTCGGCATGCAAGTAAAGGCGATCGGCTCGTTGCCCGTAGAGTGTGTCGCCGATGATGGGGCAGTCAAGCCCCTGCGGATGGGCGCAGTGGACACGCAGCTGGTGGGTGCGACCTGTGACAGGGTAGAGTTCCACCTTAACGGCTTTGGTAGGTTGGCTCTGTGGAAGTTCGACTTGGCCTACAATCCGGTAGTTCGTCGTTGCTGATTTGCCGTTGGAGAAGTCAACCACCTGCCGTGGTCGGTCGAGCGAGTCAGGGCGAAGCGGTAGCGACAGAGTCCCCTCTTTGGGCATCGCCCTTCCCATTGCTGAGACGGGGAGTAGCGCAACATAGCGTTTCACGACCGTTCGGCTGGCAAACTGTCGTTGCAAATGGTGGTAGGTTGCTTGGTTTCGGGCCACCACTAAGATGCCACTCGTGGCCATATCGAGGCGGTGGACAACGATGGGTGTGTCGAAAAGCTGCCATCGCTGTCGCAAGATGCTTTCCACCGACTCGCGTTGGCTTCGTCCCGGCACTGTGAGCATTCCTTCGGGCTTGCTCACCACGGCAAGGTCGTTGTCCTCGTAGATGATTTCCAGTGGCAGGTGGATGTCCGCTTCCAGTGGGTTGGATGCCACATCGAGCCCCTGTAGCATCCATGTCAGTATGGGTTTGCACTTCCCGTTGCATGCGGGGTAGAAGTGTCGGTGTTTCCGTATCTCTGTCTTGGGTGACGGTCCCCACCAGAACATGGCCAAACTCTTTGGTTTCATGTTGTGTTGGTAGGCATATTGCAGCAGTTTAGGCTCGCAACATTCGCCCGTTCCTGACGGGGGAATCGATAAAGCCTGCGCGGCGCCCCGTCTTTGGTAATATTCGCTGAATATGTCGATGAGCCGTTTGGTGTCGCCGTTGGCATTTCGCAGCATGAATTGGTCGAAAAGCCATCCTTGAAGCCTGTCCGACTTCAACTTTCTACTGGTTCGAAGACTGGCCATTTTTGATTCGAAGACCTCCACTCTCTCTGCCGCATGTTCGAAGAGCTTGGCATATTTCCTTTTCGTTCGTTGCACTTCAGCTTTCAGAAACTGGCTCTGGCGCGTCATCTCATTGTTCTCGGCTTCCGATATGAATGCTTCCTTGCGACGTTTGTCGCGCAGTAACTTCGCCACCGTCATAGCATTCTTCTTCTCACGTATGGCTTCTTCGGCCTCATTCCTCAATGACTCCAACTCCTTTCGTGCCCGACGGTACTCGTCCGATGATGATATGTCATTGATTTTCTGGTTGATGAGAGATATTTCCTTCTCTTTCGTCTTGAAATAGCCCTCCGGTTGGAGATAGTCGAATATGGGAGGGACGAACGCTTCCTCACTCATCCCCTCCAATTGGCCTGAATAGGCCTGCAGATAGCCTGTTTGTCCGTCCTTCTCCACTATCAGAACACCAAACATTTTGCCTTCCGACAAGGTGGGAAGGCTGGCCTGAAGCAGCTCTGCGGCTTGCTGGGCAAGGGGCGATGGTGTGTAGTAAAACGGATTGTTGAAGGACTTGGCCTTTCGCTTGTCTGCATCTGGGGTGCTGAGCGTATGGAATCTTTTGTCGTTCATCATTCAATTCTAAGCCGAAAGTGACACTCATTGGATTGAAGTGCAGTTCCTATTTCTGCAAAGATACGGAATTTCAATCATAAATAAGTGATAAAAAACAGTTTTTGGTGATGCAATTGATTGAAAAGCAGTATATTTGCCAAATGATTAGGAGACTTCTATTGTCGTTGTTGCTCGTCGGCTGCCTGTTGCCGCTACACTCCCAGCGTCCCAAGGTTGGACTGGTGCTGGGCGGTGGTGGAGCGAAAGGCGCCACAGAAGTCGGTGTGCTGAAAGAAATAGAGCACGCCGGCATTACGATTGATTACATTGCAGGAACGAGTATCGGCTCCATTGTGGGAGGATTATACAGCGTTGGGTATCGGGCCGATGACCTCGATTCTCTTTTCAGAACACAAAACTGGATAGCCTTGCTCACCGAGCGCGACACAACGCTCACCAAGCGTATTGTCAAGAAGGAGGGCGGAGTGACCTATTTGTTTGGTTTCCCCGTGCGACGGCGCAAGTCAGACACTGCCACCAAACGCAGATTCGGGTTGCTGCGTGGAGATGCCGTCTATCATTTCCTCGACTCTCTTGTCGCCAATGCTCCCATTTATCGGCAATATCCATCAGGTAAGAGACGGCAAAAGGGCCGCCAAACGACATCGGTCTCCTCGAAATCACGGGCCCGTTGCAAGCCCATCCCGTTCAGATGTGTGGCCTTCGACATTCGCAGACACCAGCAGATTGTTCTCTCCGACGACAGTCTCGCTCGCAATATGCGGGCAAGCATGGCCATTCCAGGGGGCTTCAAGCCTGTCATACTCGACTCTATGACGCTCGTCGATGGCGGAATGATCAACAATCTGCCAGTAGATGTCGTGCGAGAGATGGGCGCCGATGTGGTAATTGCCATCGACCTGACGCAGAACAAGCACGACGATTACCAGTCGCCTTTGCGATTCCTAAGGGGATTGGGAGGAATGGTGCGCTGGTTGGTGGAGCGTCCCGATTTCAAGCGTTACAACGAGAACCGCAAGCTCGCCGACATCTACATCAATCCTGACCTTGGCAACTATAGCGTGACGAGTTTCAGTACCAAATCCATTGCCGATATGATTGAGATAGGTCAAAAAGCAGGGCGGCAGCACTTTGACGAATTGAGGCGGTTGGCCCACAAACGGACGTTCTGACAGTAGAAACACCGTCATGATAACTTGTCCGTGGCGGAGTAGGACGTCAGCATTCGCATGACTCTCTTATGGAAAAGAAAATAACGATACTTACGATTACGGGCTCAGACAGCACCGGAGGTTCAGGCGTACAGGCCGATATCAAGACCATTACGGCTCTGGGGGCTTATGCCGCCACAGCCATCACCACCGTGACGGCACAGGACACTGAGGGCATACAGCAACTTTACGACATCCCTTCTGAAGTATTGGATATGCAGATACGGGCGGTGATGAACGACTTGCAACCCGATGCCATCAAGGTGGGCATGCTGCGGACGGTCGAGCAGGTAAGGGTCGTCGAGCGCCTGCTGCGCGAGTACAGGCCCAAATTTATTGTTCTTGATGCCGTAGTCATCAGTAGCCGTGGCAACATGCTTATGCCCAAGGAGGTGGTGGCTGCCATGGTGCGTCTCCTTTTCCCACTGAGCACTGTTGTTACCATCAAGCGAGACAGCATCTCCTACATGCTTCGGGGTAACGAAATCAGAAGTAACGAGGAGCTGGAGATGATGGCACGCAAACTGATGAGGTGGGGCTGTCGGTCGGTGGTGCTCCAAGGTGGCGCCATCGCCTCGCAATCGCTCACCGATGTGTTGGTACAGGCCAATCCCTCCACCGTAAACTTCTACACCCGACCAGGATTCATCGACCGTATAACCCACGGCGCCGGCGGAGCGTTCACCTCTGCCATGGCCGTTTATCTATGTATGGGAGCTCGTCTCGAAACATCGGTCGAGCAGGCGCAGGAGTATATGAGTCAGCTGATTCTCCGATCGGCCGATTCAAAATTAGGAACGGCAAGCCGATTGCTCGACCACAGTAGCCAGCTGTCACGCCAAAACATCACTGCCCGCATACTAGAGCTCTACAATCAGTTGATGGATGAGATAGCCAGCCACCACCAGTCAACCAAGGAAGTCAGCTTCTATGCCAACCGACTGAGCGTCACCCCACGCTATCTTGCACAGGTGACGCACCGTGTTGCCGGTCGGACGCCCAAGCAACTTATCGACGATTATATCATCAAGGAAGTGGAGACGCAGCTCATCGGCACAACGAAAAACATACAGGAGATAGCCTTTGGGTTCGGGTTTTCCTCGCAAGTGCAGTTCAACAAGTTCTTCAGGAAGATGAAAGGATGCTCGCCCACACAGTTCAGAAAAGCAGCGACCCCCACATAGCTACCTTCCGAAACCATCTCCACCCGTCTTTTTCCCACTCGCCAATGAGCAACCGACCGTCTCGGCTTTTACTATCTTTTTCAAAAGGTGAGCTATTGCAAGGCAAAAGGTGAGCTATCATCATCCAATAGCTCACCTTTCGGAACATGATAGCTGACCTTTTGCAATTGGGAAGCTATCACGCTGAAAGTCAAGATGGTAGAAAAGGGGAAAAAGAATGCCATTGTAAGCATTCTTTACTTTCTGAATAAGGGGCGGAATGAGACTGAAAGATAGCGAAAGAGAACGGTGGGGAGAAAGGTGGGCATAGCGTTGGCGACGATTTGGCAAAGCGCTATTTGCGTCCGAAGTCAGCGGGTATCTCGCCCCACTGCTTGGTCTCCCATTTGATGATGGGTACCGTTACGGGATGAGAGCGCAACCACTGCTCGGCTCTGGCTATAATACGATAGAGTTCCTCGGTCTGGGCATTCCGCTCCAATGCAGTTTTGCATTTCTTCTTACTCACCCACAGAATGGCATTGTAAGAATCGCTGTAGATAACCTTGTCCTTGATGCCGCGCTGCTCCATCAGGGCCAACGCATGGACAATGGCTAAAAATTCGCCGATGTTGTTTGTGCCATGCACAGGTCCGTAATGAAACACCCGTGCGCCCGTTGCCAAGTCGATACACTGGTATTCCATAGGACCGGGGTTGCCCGAACAAGCTGCATCGACAGCCCAAGCCCCTGCCTTTACCGTCATCGGTAAAGGCAACACGGTATCATGCCGATAGTCAGGAGGATTTTGTAAAGTGTTCATAAAGCAGCAAGGCAATGTTTTTTACATATCGCCTACAGGATATCCTTTGGCTTTCAATTCTTCTAATACTTTTCTTGCAATAGCTATTCCCGCTTCTCTCCCAGCTTCATAAAGCTCTTTCATTAATGATGGTGTAGTCATAGCGACTTTTCTACCCAATGGAGTATCAAAGAAAGCTGCATATTCCTTTATTTCGGCTAAAGTAAAATACCTCTTATAGATGGGCAAATACAGCTCGCTTATTTTGTCAAAAAAGTATTTTCTGAACTCATCTTCAAGCTTTTGCATAACCTCTTGGGGAACTTCTGATAATTCTTCTTTTAATTGCTGCATCAAAACGGGATAGGTAGAAGCGAGAGAAGTCTTTGCGCCCGAAACACTCATTAACTGTTCAAGTGCTGCGCTGTACTCGTTGTCGTAAGCGTTGATAGAGTCATTGCTTTGGCAACAAGCTATCTGTGGTATCAAACATATAGATAGAAGAATTGTAAAAAATATCTTTTTCATACAGTATTTGTTAAAGAAACATTTATGCGCATTGCTTTTCCTCCCCCCTTTCGGGGAGGGTTAGGGAGGGGCTTTACATTCTCTCTGGTACTTCTATGCCCAAGAGTGCCATGCCGTTCTTGATTATCTTGGCAACGTTCTGTGCCAGAACAAGACGTGTGGTCTTCTCTTCTTCGCGCTCAGCATTGAGAATGCTGTAGTCGTGATAGAACTGATTGAACTCTTTGGTAAGCTCGTAGCAATAGTTGGCGATGCCGCTCGGACTGTAGTCGATGCCTGCCTGTGCGACGGCTGCGCCAAAATCGTTCATTTTCTGTATGAGTGCGACTTCCTTTTCGTTCAGCGGTGCGTCGTCACTGAGTATTGCAGGGATGACGATGTTCTGCTGGGTGGCTTTGCGGAGGATGCTTCGGATGCGTGCATAGGTGTATTGTATGAACGGACCGGTGTTGCCATTGAAGTCGATTGACTCTTCAGGATTGAAGAGCATGTTCTTTCTTGCATCGACTTTTAGGATAAAATACTTCAGCGCACCCATTCCGACAATGCGTGCAATCTCGTTTTTCTCCTCTTCGGTGATGCCTTCGAGTTTGTTCACTTTGTCTTCGCTGAGACTCTTGGCATTCTCAATCATTGAAGCTACGAGGTCGTCGGCATCAACCACTGTTCCCTCACGGCTTTTCATTTTTCCGTTCGGAAGTTCCACCATTCCATAGGAGAAGTGAACCAAGTCTTTGCCCCACTTGAAGCCAAGACGGTCCAAAAGAATGGAAAGCACTTGGAAATGATAATTCTGCTCGTTGCCGACGACATAGATCATCTTGTCAATGGGGAAGTCTTTGAAGCGCATTTCTGCCGTGCCGATGTCCTGTGTCATATAGACCGATGTGCCGTCACTGCGCAAAAGGAGTTTCTGGTCGAGTCCCTCGTTGGTGAGATCTGCCCAGACGGAGTTGTCGGCTTTGCGGATGAATAATCCCTTTTCGAGTCCTTCTTCCACTTTTTTCTTTCCTTCCAAGTAGGTATTGCTCTCGTAATAGATTTTGTCGAAGCCCACTCCGAGTGCCTTGTAGGTCTCGTCGAAACCTGCATAGACCCAGTTGTTCATCTTTTCCCAAAGCGCACGCACTTCCGGATCGCCGGCTTCCCACTTCACGAGCATGGCATGGGCTTCCTTCATGAGTGGTGCCTCTTTCTCGGCCCTTGCCTTTGCAGCCTCGTCGTCCATCCCTTCAGCTGTGAATTTCGCCATCAGCTCTTTCACTTCCTCACGGTAATGCTTGTCGAACGCCACATAGAAATCGCCAATGAGGTGGTCGCCCTTCTTTCCTGCCTGTTCTGGTGTGATGCCATTGCCCCACTTCTGCCATGCGAGCATGGACTTACAGATGTGAATACCTCTGTCGTTCACAATGTTGGTCTTTACCACCTTGTAGCCGTTGGCTTCCATTATCTGTGCCAATGACCATCCCAACAGGTTATTGCGGACGTGTCCTAAATGGAGCGGCTTGTTGGTATTGGGTGAAGAATACTCCACCATTACCAACGGACTGTCTGCCGTCGCTTTCCTTTCGCCGAACTTCTCGTCGGCATTGATGTCGTTGAGCAGCCCCACCCATGCTGCTGGAGCTATCACAAGGTTGAGAAATCCCTTCACGACATTGAAGTCTGCCACAGCCTTGCAGTGCGCTTTCAGGTATGCGCCCATTTCCTGTGCCGTATCTTCCGGTTTCTTTCGGGAAGTTTTCAGCAGTGGAAATGCCACCAATGTGAGATTTCCCTCGAAGTCGGTGCGTGTTTTCTGCAACTGAATCATCTGTGCCGGCACTTCAGCACCGTACAGTTCCTTGACAGCGGCAAGTGCCGCGGTGGTTATCTGCTCTTCTATCTTCATGTTCTGTATGTTATTTTCTGACTGCAAAGGTAATAAAAAAAAAAGAAAAAGCCCACGCATCGATAATTCAATGTATGGGCTTGTAATTATTAGGTCAGTGTTAGCCTGACAAGCCCGTCTTTTCCTCATTCATCACAGCTACATTCTTGGTGCTGATAAGACTTTCGAGTTGAATAGTTAAGTAAAGAAGGGTATTATTGCCTCCTACCTTCATACAAGAAAATATGAAGGACTTGGCATCTAACAATGAGGCTATAAACTATAAAAAATCAGCCCCAAAAGGTAGATTCCTAACCGACTGATAAATAGATAGTTATAAAACCCTATGTGATAGATGACCTTTCGCTGTGTAAAAGATGACCTTTCGCAGTGTAATAGATGAGCTTTCGGGAAACGAAAGGTGAGCTTAGGCGGTTGGGCGATTAAATTTAAATCGGCTATCGAACCCTGTGCTGATTAAGTTGGAATGTCGGCAGATTGTTTGCAGTACTACCAATGCATAGCGGTCTATGCTGTGAGAGCATGAAAAGTTTGAGGGGGGGAATGACCCATTCTGGAGACATGGGGCGACAACGTACAAGGGAAACGAGGATGAAAGCCAGGGTGAGCCACGATGAATGACTATGGACGGCAGCCACAAGTACAGATGTTAGGAATATAAACACAAAAGAGACGCCCCCCGGACGGGACGTCTCTTTTAACTTGTGGACAATCAGCTATTAAGCGTTGACTGCATCTGACAATTCAGCACCAGCCTTGAATTTTGCCACTTTCTTAGCAGCAATCTTGATTTTCTGCTTTGTTGCTGGATTAATACCCTCATGAGCAGGACGCTCTGTTACAGAGTAAGTACCGAAACCTACCAACTGAACTTTGTCACCTGCTACTAATGCATCCTTGATGGCTGCTGTTGTTGCGTCCAATGCTTTCTTTGCGTCAGCCTTGCTCAAACCTGCACCGGCTGCAATCTTCTCGATTAATTCTGATTTGTTCATAACTTGAATTATTAAGTGATTATACGTGAATTATATTCAAACTTTGTTGCAAATATAATTGTTTCATTTCGGAAAACAAACAAAAAGTCAAAGAAAGTGAAGAATTTACTAAAAAAAGTTCCACATACCCTACATTTTATGCATTATAACGGGAAAAATTCGTAATTTTGTACACTGAACGGAACTTAATTGAATTATGCGCAACATACCAATTGTAACAAAAAACCTGTTGATCATCAACGTGCTGATGTTCATCGTCACCATTATCATGGGAGGAATGGGTATCGACCTGAACAATGTTCTGGGCCTCCATTTCTTTCTTGCCGATGATTTCCACCTGTGGCAACTCATCTCTTACATGTTCATGCACGGTGGCTTCATGCACATTCTGATGAATATGTTCATGCTCTGGATGTTCGGCATGGTAGTGGAGAACGTCTGGGGACCTAAAAAGTTCCTCCTTTATTATATAATCTGTGGGGTCGGAGCTGGAATCTGTCAGGAATTGGCGCAATACGGGTCGTACCTGGTGGAGAACCTTGCCGCCTATCAGTACATCGTTTCGGGCGTGGACAAGATTCCTATGAGCGACTACCTGAACCTTTGGACCACCGTTGGCGCGTCGGGGGCCATCTATGCGGTGCTGCTTGCTTTCGGAATGATGTTTCCTGAGGAGCGTATGTTCATCATTCCCATCCCTATTCCCATCAAAGCCAAATGGATTATCATCGGTTCTATCGCCATTGAACTGTTCTCGGCTATCGGAACGAGCAACGACGGTGTGGCCCACTTGGCCCATCTCGGAGGTATGCTGTTTGGATTCCTGCTGATACGATACTGGAGGAAGCATCCCTATTCTGACGGCAACTTCGGTATGAACAAGGGACAGCAGTTCTTCGACAATCTGCGGAACAGCTGGGAGCAACGGACGAACCACTCGGCTGACAACCACAGGCACGACAATGGCAACGAGGGGCAGTGGAACTCACGAAATACCCAACAGCCTGAGAGCGACTGGGACTACAACGCAAGGAAGAAACGTGAGCAGGAGGAGATAGACGGGATTCTCGACAAAATCCGAAAGAACGGTTACGACAGTCTGTCGAAAGAGGAAAAACAGAAGTTATTCGATAGTAGCAAATAGGATACGTCACCTTAAGGACGCATCCAATGGTCATGCAGCCACCCTATCACTTTAGTTTTACAAGCACGGAGGAGAACCACCGCAGGAACGTCGCTCCCCATTTATCGAATGCCAAACAATGATATTCTGGAAAAATAAGGGCAAAACAGAACATACCCCACGAAGAATGAGTTGGGGAAGCGTATTCTTGTCACTGCTGAAGATAGCCAATATACTGGCCATCATAGCAATGGCGAGTGTCGGATTCATCGACAGAATCAATCCGACGGAGCATCCGCTGTGGGCCAGTATTGGACTGGGATTCCCCGTTCTGCTGGCCATCAACCTGGCTTTTCTCGTCATCTGGATATTCATCCGTCCGAGAATGCTGTGGCTTCCAGTACTTGGATTGCTCATCTGCTATTCGCCCATCCGCAAATACACACCTTTCAACAAGCCAAAGGAGCACCCCCACGGGTCGATCAAAGTGCTCTCGTACAACGTTTACATGTTCGCACCATGGGATTTGGAAAAAGGGAAGTCCAATCCCATCGTCGATTACATCATCAACAGCAAGGCCGACATCGTCTGCCTTCAGGAATCTGACGCAAGAGAAGCAGGGGAAGAACTCATAGAGAAGAGGCTCAAGGACGCGTATCCGCACCACGACTTCGTGAAAATAACCGATTCCGGCGGACAACACATGATGCTGCTGACGAAATTCCCCATCATAAGAAAAGAGAGAATTGAATACAAATCGGCGGGAAACATCAGCTACGCTTACATCATCGACTACAAAGGAACCGAAGTACTCGTAGTCAACAACCACTTTGAAAGCAACCATCTGAGCGAGGAAGACAAACAAAGCTACAAGAACATTGTCAAGTCACCGCTCGAAACAAAGGACACGGAGCGCGCATCGTTCCGTTTGCTCACCAAACTGGGAGAAGCCGCAGCCATCCACTCACCGCAGGTGGAGAAAGTCGCAGCCTACGTAAAGACATATATGGACAGACACGTGCCCGTCATTCTGTGTGGCGACTTCAATGACAGCCCCATCAGCTTCGCCCACCACACACTGGAGAAACAATTGACAGACTGCTACATAGCAAGCGGTAACGGTCCGGGAATCTCCTATCACAAAAACGGGATGTATTTCCGCATCGACCACATTTTTTGCTCGGACGATTTTGAGCCATTCGAGGCCAAAGTCGATGACAAGATTGACAATTCCGACCACTATCCTATATATACGTGGCTAAAATACAGACCAAAACCTTAAAAAAAGAAGAATAAAATCATTTAAATTTCCAAAAATGTGAAAAAATAACTATCTTTGCACGTCTATATTGGCTGATAGTGAGTTAACCAAAAGGAGACGTATGGTGAAACGGACGGGCAGCAAAGAGCCCGAAAGGATGGGTGACCAGCTTGCCAACGGGCAGCAATCTCACATTCAACAAGGAAGAAAGTTTGTCCGACAACTCATTTCCTGGCATTCGCCAGCCAGCCAACTCAGATAGGGAAACAATAAATTATAACAAAAAAATAAAATGCAAAACAAAGGATTAGTAATTTGTGTTGCCGTCTTGCTGACGCTTGCAAGCATTTTCTACTTGTCTTTCTCAGTAGCAACCAGCTACTACGACAGTCAGGCGGCAAAGATTAAAGACCCTATTGCACAACAGGACTACAAAGATTCTGTGAAGTATCTGGGTATTTACTCTTACCAAAAGTGTCTTGAGACACAGATAGGCCTTGGTTTGGACCTTAAGGGCGGTATGAACGTTATCCTTGAGATTTCAGTTCCAGACGTAGTAGATGTTCTCGCTGACCACAAGACCGACCCAGCTTACGTGAAGTCAATGACAGAAGCAAGAAAGCAGGAGACGACAAGTCAGTCAGACTTTATCTCGCTCTTCATCGATGCCTTCCACAAGAATGCACCAGGACGCAAGCTGGCAGAGATATTTGCGACACAGCAGCTCAAAGGCAAGGTAAGCACGCAGAGCACAGACAAGGAAGTCGAGAATGCCCTCCGACAGGAAGTTACGGCAGCCATCGACAACTCTTACAACGTAGTTCGCAACCGTATTGACCAGTTTGGCGTCGTACAGCCTAACATTCAGAAGCTGGAAGGCCAGGAAGGACGCCTGATGGTTGAGATGCCAGGTATCCGTGAGCCAGAACGCATGCGCAAACTGTTACAGGGCTCAGCTAATCTTGAGTTCTGGGAGACGTACAACAATCAGGAAATCGCGCCCTATCTGTCACAGCTCGACCAGCGTTTGGCCAATGGTAACACAAAGGTTGAAGCCAAAGATACGACGGCAGCTGATCCAAGCAAGATGGTTGCTCAAGCAAAGCCAGCTCCAAAACTTTCCTTGAAGAAGGGCAACAAGCTGGCTACGAACGGCAACGATGCTCAGATGGCAGCAGCCAAGAAGCGCAATCCGCTGCTCTCTATGCTTCAGCTGATTCCAGGCGACGCATTGAGCATGGTGGGTTATGCCAGTGTCCGCGACACAGCAGCCATCAACAAAATTATCTACAGCCAGTTGGCAAAGCAGGTTTTGCCTTCCGACTTGAAACTTCTCTGGAGCGCCAAGCCAGCAGACGGTCTTAACCAGAAGAACATCTATGAGCTTCACGCTTTGAAAGTCACAACGGCCGACGGCCGTGCGCCACTGGAAGGCGACGTTATCACAGATGCCAAGGACCAGTTCGACCAGTTCGGTCGCCCAGAGGTCAGCATGAGCATGAATTCTGACGGTGCTCGCCAGTGGGCAAACATCACTAAGGCCAACATCGGCAAGGCTGTTGCAGTCGTTCTCGACGGATTGGTTTACACCTCTCCACGCATCAATCAGGAAATCGACGGTGGACAGTCACAGATCTCTGGCTCATTCACGATTGAAGATACAAAGGATTTGGCCAATACTCTGAAGTCTGGTCGCATGCCAGCACCTGCACGCATCGTTCAGGAAGAAGTGGTTGGTCCTACACTGGGAGCCCAATCCATCCAACAGGGTCTTTGGTCGTTCGCCATAGCCTTCGTTCTCTTGATGATTTACATGATTATCATGTATGGCTTCATTCCAGGAATGCTGGCTAATGGAGCGTTGCTTGCCAACCTTTTCTTCACCCTCGGTATTTTGGCCTCATTCCAGTCGGCCCTCACCATGCCTGGTATTGCCGGTATAGTGCTGACCCTCGGTACGGCAGTGGATGCCAACGTGCTCATCTACGAGCGCATTAAGGAAGAGATGCGAGGCGGAAAGGGAATTAAGGAGGCACTGAAAGCCGGCTACAGCAATGCTTTCTCGGCTATCTTCGACTCTAACCTGACATCACTCATCACTGGTGTCATCCTCCTTGTCACTGGCACAGGTCCTATCCGTGGTTTCGCCACAACCTGGATCATCGGTATCATCTGCTCGTTCTTCACCGCGGTGTTCCTGACTCGTCTCATTTACGAAAACCGTCTGAAGAAAGACAAGTGGCTCAACCAAAAGTTCTACACTTCATTTAGCAAGAAGATGCTGCAGAACACCCACTATCTCTTCATGAGTATGTACAAGAAGAGCTTCACTGTTTGGGGAATGGCAGTTCTTATCTGTATCGTTAGCTTCGCAGTACGAGGCTTGAGTCAGAGTATCGACTTCACAGGTGGTCGCAACTATGTCATCACATTGAATAAGTCTGTACCTGTTGAGGAAGTGCGAAAAGCCGTTCAGAATGCCTTTGTCAACACAATAGGTGAGAACGCTGGGAAGCCAGCCACCACCAACGTGATAGCACTGGGTACGGAAGGCAACACCATCCGTGTATCAACCAACTATAATATCGAGTCGAACGACCCGGCAGAGGACGACCACGCAGAGACAGTGCTCTACAACGCATTGAAGAAGGGCGGTTTCGTAAGCCAGACGAGCGTTGAGAGCTTCAAGAACCCTGACATCCGTGAGGGAGGATCAATCATCAGCTCAGCCAAAGTAGGTCCGTCAGTGGCAAAGGACATCACCCACGGTGCCATCATCAGCGTCGCACTTGCCATCGTGTTCATCTTCCTCTATATCCTTCTCCGATTCCGCAACATCGGTTTCTCTGTAGGATCTATCGTAGGTTTGATTCTCGACACGACCATCGTAGTCGGAATCTTCTCGCTTTGCTATGGCTGGATAGGATTCTCGCTTGAGATTGATCAGACATTCATCGGCGCCATCCTGACGGTAATCGGTTACGACATTAACGATACCGTGGTTGTGTATGACCGTATCCGCGAGAACCTACGCAACAACAAGCACCGACTGAACAAGACTGACATGCAGGGGCTCTTCAACGATTCAATCAATCAGACCCTCTCACGTACTATCAACACGTCTGTTTCAACATTGATTGTGCTCATATCCATCTTTATCCTTGGCGGCGACAGCATCCGCAGCTTCTCATTCGCCATGATTATCGGTGTGATTATCGGTACTTTGTCATCCATTTTCATTGCTTCTCCTGTAGCATACTTGGTATTAGGAAAGAAAATTGAGAACCGCTTAGCTGCGGCCCCAGCAGACGAGGCAAAAGAATAAGCTATAAACTTTATAATAAATAATCAGCCTGAAGGCCGGTAGTTATCACGACTATCGGCCTTTTGCTTTCCCCACGTCATCGACGCCTAACGCAATGAAGCCACGGCGGAACGCACGCAAACGCTACTCTTATGGTGAAAGCCAGGCATGAGTGATGCGGCAGAGGCGCATTAGAGTCTTGAAAAAAGAGCCGATTGTGCGAATTTCGTGGCCTCCGCAAATGTGCTGAGTGAAGCGTCTGGCGAGCGCAGTAGGTGTTTTGGAAGAATTAAGTTCAGCTATGAGACTTCCAAAGGTGACCTATCACCTGATGAAAGGTGAGCTATCATCAGGTAATAGCTTACCTATGAGAAAGCGTTTGCTATCATTCTGTTTTTCAGCAACTTATGAAAACTCAATCCTTGATAGCTTTTAACGGTTGGACGGCTGAGAAAAAAACTAAGACAGAGTTATCCTTCCATGGCATGTCGGTGGCGAAAGCACAATGGACGTGGCATAAAAAATGGCCAATCCGTTACATTCTAACGAGTTAGCCATTACTTTGATGATAATGAATGTTGTCCTAAGCGGATTCGAACCACTACAAACAGAACCAAAACCTGTTGTGCTACCATTACACCATAGGACAATTGCGCTGCAAAGGTAGTGTTTTTTGAGTATTTAACCAAATTTTTGCTGTTTATTTTGCAATTAACCAAGAAATCCGTGGCTAAGAAATTGCTTTCAACAGGTATTGACCATGTTTGTGAAACACAAGATCATGGCGTGGAAAGAGGCAACAACGTTGGGGAGACAGGTAAAAAGGGACAAGGACATGGCATTCGAGCCAACGTCGAGCTGCGACTAAACGACAAGACGTCTGCCCGCAATCAACCAACCCGTAACTGGCTTTGTAGGACAGAGTGAGATAAAAAAAACCGGCATCCCTTGATTGGGGTGTCGGCTTTGCATTATGATATGATTTCCTCAACTTATTTAACGATGACAAGAAAATAGTTTTTCTTGCCACGCTGAACAAGGAGATACTTGTCGTCGATGAGGTCTGCAGCAGTGACTGGTTGGTCGAACGCAGCGATTTTCTCCTTGTTGAGCGATACTCCGCCGCCCTTTACCAACTTGCGCATCTCGCTTTTGCTTGGGAATATCTGCATGCCCTCCTGATTGAAGATATCCACTGCGGGCTGTCCCAAGAGTTCTTTCGATACCTCATAATGGGGTACATCCTTGAAAACGTCGTTGAAAGTCTGCTCGTCGAGTTGGAGCAGGTTTTCCTTCGTCGCCTTTCCGAATAGGATGTTTGAGGCCGCAATAGCCATATCAAGGTCTTCCTGCGAGTGGACCATCCTTGTAACTTCCTCGGCCAACCGACGCTGCAGTGTGCGACGGCCTGGATCTTGCTTGTGCTCTTCGATGAGTGTGTCTATGGTTGGCTTGTCCAACGAGGTGAAAATCTTGATGTATTTCTCTGCATCGTCGTCGCTCACATTGAGCCAGAACTGATAGAACACATAAGGAGTGGTGCGGTTACGATCGAGCCAGATGTTCCCACTCTCTGTCTTTCCAAACTTCTTGCCGTCTGCCTTAGTAATCAGGGGACACGTCAGGCAATATGCCTCGGCTTCTTGTCCCAGCGTTCGGCGAATGAGCTCTGTACCAGTGGTCATGTTACCCCACTGGTCGTTTCCTCCGAGCTGGAGTTTCACACCGTATTTCTTATACTGATAGAGGAAATCGTAGCCCTGTAAGAGCTGGTAGGTGAACTCCGTAAACGACAAGCCGTCGCGCGCCTCGCCATTAAGACGTTTCTTCACGCTGTCCTTCGCCATCATGTAGTTGACAGTGATATGCTTTCCCACCTCACGGGCAAAGTCGAGGAAGGTGAAATCCTTCATCCAGTCATAGTTGTTCACCATCTCCGCCTTGTTGGGAGCATCGCCATCGAAGTCGAGAAATTTGCTGACCTGTTTCTTGATAGCCTCCTGATTGTGATAAAGCGTCTCTGCATCGAGCAGGTTACGTTCCTGACTCTTGCCCGATGGGTCGCCAATCATACCTGTTGCCCCACCTACGAGCAGATAGGGCTTGTGCCCACAAAGCTGGAGATGGCGCAACATCATGATGCCACATAAGTGACCGATGTGCAGGGAGTCGGCCGTAGGATCCGTTCCCAGATAGGCCGATACCATTTCCTTTTGCAGGAATTCCTCTGTGCCTGGCATAATCTGCGCCAACATTCCTCGCCAACGAAGTTCTTCAACAAAGTTTTTCATCAAATGAATGTGTTTGAAGCCATTGAGGCTTTATATTACTATTTAAAAATGGGGGTGCTGTCTTTTCAAAATGCTACGGAACGGGGTCGTACCCGCTCCCACCCCAAGGGTTACATCTTAGTATTCGCCATATCGCCAAGGCCATTCCTTTTATCGGTCCGTGTTTCAAGAGTGCCTGACGGGCATACTCTGAACAGGTGGGCGTGAATCGGCAAGAAGGTGGCGTATAGGGGGTTATGAATTTCTGATAGAACAATATGGGCAAAACCAGAACACTTGCTGTCGCATGGGATATGAATTGTATTATCTTTCTAAACGTCATAATCAGCCCCTTCTTCTCGTTTATAGACGTTCGCTGATGCGTTGCATTAGGTTGCAAACCTTTGCCTCGACATCAGCTGACTCGTGCAATTCGTCATCAAGCCATACAAATGCAAGCAGTATCTCTTTACCCGCCGTCTCTGACAATTTGTCCCAAAGTATGTATTTGTTCTTTCGGTAAGCCTCGCGTATCTGCCGCTTCACACGATTGCGCTTGACTGCACGCTTGAAATGTTTCTTGGGCACACTGACAAGAATCTTCACCGGAGTGGTGAGGTCTGGAGCGTTGTTTCCGAGCTCCGGGTGCCTATCTATCAACTGATAGACTGCTCTCAAAGGGAACGCTGCCAACGAACGGCTGTTTCCCCCAACAAAGAGCTGGTCAATGAGTTTCTTACTGCACAGCCGCTCTTCCTTACTGAATGTAAATCTGCGGGAAGCTGGCATAGGCTGTTTGTTTATATTCTGTGTGCAGGCAATGTGTTCCTGCTTTCTTATTTGTTCTTTTCCAGGAATGCACGGAGCGCTCCTGTCATTGAAGGATGTTCCTTCGACGGTGCCTCAAGGTCGAGACGATAGCCTTGTGCCTCTACTTCCTTGGCGGTTGCTGGGCCGAAGGCTGCAATCTTGACGTCGCCCTGTACAAAGTCGGGCATATTTTGCTTTAAGGCACGTACACCCGTAGGGCTGAAGAAAATCATCATGTCGTAATCGAAGTTCTTCTTTTCATCCTCCGTTAGGTCGTTGCTCACCGTGCGATACATGACGCACTCCTTATGGTGCAACTTATTGTTGGTCAGCAACTCGTTGATAGAGTCATTGTGAACAGAGCTTTGTGGGACAAGATATTTCTCATCCTTGTGCTTCACCATTGTTGGAATCAAGCTGTCAATCTTGCCCGAATTTCCAAAGAACACTTTGCGTTTCCTGTATTGCACATATTTTTGGATATACAGCGCGATCGTCTCTATGACACAGAAATACTTCATTGTCTCAGGAATGGTAATTCGCATGTCCTGCGCAAGCTTGAAATAATTGTCGATTGCATGACGTGAAGTGAATACCACGGCTGAATAATCGAGCAAGTTTACTTTCTGCTGACGGAACTCTTTTGCGGAGAGTCCCTCCACCTTGAAGAACGGACGGAAGTCCAACTCAACACCAAAGTTATTCGCAATGTCATAATAGGGCGACTTGTCGCTACCTGGTTTAGGCTGTGATATCAAGATCTTTTTAATCATCGTGTCCTAATAATTTATAGTCAAATAATTGCCTGTGTATGTCAAGATACCTAACAATGCCGTCAACGGCATCAATTCAAGTGCACAAAAGTACAAAATTATTTGCAGACTTGCCGCGGTTCTTCTGAAAAAGATGACAAAACCCTGGTAAAAGGTGAGAATCTTGATAATAGCGATGACCGAAACCACATAGATCAGGGTGTAATGCACCGACAAATGGAAATAAATCAACAGCAACACCACGGGAAAGGTAAGCACTCCTTCGGCGGAGGTCAGGAAAAGGCATAACCTTGTCCATTGGGAGTTGCTCTTTCGGTCGAAATAGACCCAGTTTACCAGCGAATACAATAAATATTTTATCAGGAAATAGCAGAGGAAAACTGCCAGATAAATTCCCACGATCGCCAATTGGGAGTCGAGAATATAAGCTCCTCCCGTGAGCGACCTTGTATAAAGGTAATATGTGATGCTGAAAAGAAGCGCCGTTTGCAAAACTAAGAACAGTTGAAAGCGCACCTCGTAGGCTGTTTCACTCACCATTGTTCTGCGATGAGGCATGTGGAAAAGACTCTTTATCTGGCGTACGATGAAATTGCTCGACATCGATGCCGCTATCATTGCCAAGGCAAAGCAGACAAGTAATGTGCCAGCAACCGTATTGTCGTTGCTCACGCTGTATGGTGCCGGATCGCCCAGCACGCCGTTGTGGGCTATTCTCTGTTCAGGATGGAAGTAAGGATTGCCTTTAAAGTAGCCCTCGTCCCGAAAACTGACATCCGTAAGACTGAAAGGCTTCGGTGCTTTCCAATGCAACAAGTCAGTTCTATGGTTGTTTCCCGACAGAACAGAATCAATGACGGCCTTACCGCTCGTCGAATCCTTTGCGGCAAGGTCTTTTTTCTTCCGTCCGGCAGGTTTCAAGCGCCTCAACAAAGGCGGTACTGCTATCGAGTCGGTTTTCGACATCAACTATTTAGAGTCCGAAAACTTTCTTGATTTCATCCACACGGTCGAGCTTCTCCCATGTGAAGAGTTCCACCTCAAGGTCGAGTTCCTCATGATAGAGACTCTCAAAATGCTTCATCACCTTCTCGTTCTTGCGCCCCATGTGTCCGTAAGCTGCCGTTTCAAGGAACATTGGCTGACGAAGGTTCAACTGACGCTCTATAGCTTTCGGTCGAAGGTCGAACATCTGTTTGATTTTCTCTGCTATCTCTCCGTCAGAAAGCTGCACGTTCGCACGACCATAGGTGTTTACATACACGCTGACGGGCTGCGCCACGCCGATGGCGTAGGCCAATTGTACAAGGATTTCGTCGCTCACGCCTGCCGCAACCATATTTTTGGCGATGTAACGGGCTGCGTACGCTGCAGAACGGTCAACCTTCGATGAATCCTTTCCTGAGAATGCGCCACCTCCATGAGCACCTCTCCCGCCATAGGTATCAACAATAATCTTGCGACCTGTCAAGCCTGTGTCGCCGTGAGGACCGCCAATGACGAACTTACCAGTAGGATTTACGAAGTATTTGATATCCTCATTGAAGAGTCTGAGTACCTTCTCCGAGTTGATTTGTGCCTTCACACGTGGCATTAAGACGGTGATAACGTCCTCGCGAATCTTTGCCAGCATCTGCTCGTCGGCCTTCAACTGTGCCTCTGGTGAGCCATCGGCAGGTTTCACGAAGTCATCGTGCTGCGTTGACACAACAATGGTGTCAATTCGCTGAGGAATATTGTCGTCGCTGTATTCCACCGTCACCTGGCTCTTTGAATCAGGACGGAGATAAAGCATTTCCTTGCCTTCCTTTCGGATATCGGCCAGCGTGCTCATGATGAGGTGTGCCAAGTCGAGTGTTACCGGCATATAGTTCTCTGTCTCATTGCAGGCATAACCAAACATCATTCCCTGATCGCCAGCGCCCTGATTTTCTTCGTCGCCGTTATCTACTCCACGGTTGATGTCAGAGCTCTGCTCGTGGATAGCTGACAGAATGCCACAGCTATTGCCGTCGAACTGGTATTCTGCCTTCGTGTAACCAATCTTGTTGATGGTCTTTCTCGTAATGGCAGAGATGTCAATATATTCCTTTGAACGAACCTCGCCCATGATTGCCACCTGCCCTGTCGTATTGAATGTTTCGATAGCACAACGTGCGTCCTTGTCATAGGCAAGGAACTGGTCGAGCAATGCGTCACTAATCTGGTCGGCCACCTTGTCTGGGTGTCCCTCTGAAACTGATTCTGATGAAAATAAATATGCCATTGTACGTTCTATTTTACTATTACATTATTTGTGTTTAAGTTTGCAAAGTTACTGCAACTTAGTGTTATAACAAAATAAAACCAGAATATTTAGATTTTATTAGATTCCCCAATCGCCAACCAACTACTTCAGGACTGCCAGCAAAAACAGCCAGAGATGGGCAACAATCCGTTAAATACAATCCAACTATTTCGTTTTTATAGCCGATTTTTTGTACTTTTGCCTACCATAAACCAACCATCGACCATGGAGGATTTGATTCATTACTGCTGGAAACACAAGTTATTTCCACTCACTGGACTAAAAACGACTGATGAGCAGAAAGTTGAGGTTATTGACCCTGGATTGCACAATCGCAATGCGGGCCCTGATTTTTTCAATGCGAAGGTAAAAATCGGCGGAACGCTGTGGGTGGGAAACATCGAGATTCACGACAAGGCTTCCGACTGGTTTCTTCACCGACATGAGAAAGACGTGCATTACAACAACGTGATTCTCCATGTTGTGGAAAGCTCCGACACCGTGGTAAAAAAGCAGAACGGAGACGTACCGCCGCAAATGGAACTGCCGGTGCCTACCTCTGTGCGAGCGCACTACGAGGAATTGGTGAAGACCGACGATTACCCGCCTTGCTATAAGATAATTCCCAGTCTGAGCCAGCTAATGGTCCACTCATGGATGAGTGCGCTGCAGACCGAGCGACTTGAGCAACGAACCAAGGCCATCTCACGAAGGGTCGAAGCTTGCAACGGCAGTTGGGAGGCAGGATATTTCGCAACACTGGCCCGAAACTATGGTTTCGGCATCAACGGCGACGCTTTCGAACAATGGGCCATGAGCATTCCGCTGCATTCAGTTGACCACCACCGTGACAATTTGTTTCAGATCGAAGCCATATTCATGGGGCAAGCAGGATTGCTGGAGCCCGACTCTATTCCCGAACGCTATCGGAAGGAGGCATCGGAGGAGGGATATTTCGAAAAGTTGCTGTCAGAATACAAGTATCTGGCACACAAATTCTCACTCCAACCGATAGACCGCAGCCTCTGGAAGTTCCTCCGCTTGCGACCGCAGAACTTCCCCCACATACGAATCGCCCAACTGGCAAACCTCTATTATCAAAGAAGTGCGGGTCTGTCGGCACTTGTAGGCTGCACCACTATCGAGGAAGTGGCGGCACTCATGCAGACACAGGTCACCCCCTATTGGGAAACGCACTACACATTCGGCTCTGAAAGCAAGAAAAGCAACAAGGCCCTGTCAAGGGCTTCCATTCAACTGCTCATCATCAACACCGTTGTCCCGATACTTTTCGCCTACGGCCGACACAAGTTTTCTGAGGAGCTCTGCAACCGTGCCTTCGATTTCCTTGAGGCTCTGAAAGCCGAGAGCAACCACATCGTTAAGATGTGGCAGGACGTGGGCCTGAGAGTGGAGAACGCCAGCGACTCGCAAGCCCTCCTTCAACTGAAGAACGAATACTGCGACCGTAGGGAATGCCTGCGCTGCAGAATAGGATATGAGTATTTAAAAGCAAGATAAAGATGAAAAGAAACACCAAGTATATATTTGAAACACGCATGGAAGTGCGCGACTACGAGTGCGATATCCAAGGCATCGTTAACAATGCGAACTACCTTCACTACACTGAGCACACCCGACACCGCTTCATCCGCTCGCTCGGCATCAGCTTTTCGAAACTCCACGACAAGGGAATTGACCCCGTCGTGGCACGAATGCAACTCGAATACAAGACTCCGCTGACTTGCGACGATGAGTTCATCTCCCGACTGGGGCTTCGCAAGGAGGGCATCCGTTACGTATTCACCCACGATATCTTCCGTGCCAGCGACGAACGGCTTTGCTTCCATGCCGACGTTCACCTCGTTACCATCATCAATGGCAAGATGGGCGAGAGCGAGGACTACGACAAGGCTTTCGCACAAGTACTCTGACGCAACGAGCCACCGTACCCAGCCTGTTGCACCGACACCCCTACGCCCCACCCACATAGCACTGACAGCCAGTAGGATATCGGACATTTAAAAGACTAATAAACACTCCTCATGTCACAGGAAACCATCAATACCATCGCACTGACACGAATCGGCTATTTCAGCTCTCCGGGTTTGCTCGACCTTTATCGAAGAGCTGGCTCGGCAACGGCCGTCATTGACAACAGAAACCACATACGCGACATTCTCCCCGATGCCTCAGATCATCTCATCGAAGGATTGAAGAACTCCGAAAACGCAGTGAAACAGGCAGAAGAAGAACTGGAATACGACGAGAGGCACGGCATCAAAGCACTCTGTTTCAACGACAACGACTATCCACAACGCATGCGGGAATGCCCCGATGCGCCACTTGTCCTCTACCGAATGGGCAATGCTGACCTCAACAAGCGGCACATTGTCAACATCGTTGGCACGCGCCATTGCACCAACTACGGACAAGACATCATACGGACATTCACCAAAGAGTTGCGGACACTTTGTCCCGACGTGCTCATTGTCAGCGGTCTGGCCTACGGAGTTGACATCTGCGCACACCGCTCGGCACTGGAAAACGGATTCGATACCGTAGCAGTGTTGGCACATGGGCTCGACACCATCTATCCGAGCTCACACCGAGAGACGGCTCTCAGGATGTTGGAGAACGGCGGACTGCTGACAGAATACACCATCAGCACTAAGCCGAAAGCCCAAAACTTTGTACAACGCAACCGCATTGTGGCTGGCTGCTCGGACGCAACGATACTCGTGGAGTCGGCAAGCAAGGGCGGAGGACTCATCACCTGTGGCATAGCACGCAGCTACAACCGTGACGTGTTTGCCTTTCCGGGCAACATCGGCGCTGAATACAGCGAGGGGTGCAATAATATTATCCGTGACAATGGGGCAAGCCTCATCACCTCCGCCACAGATTTCGTGAAGGCAATGGGCTGGGGCGACGATCTACTGTTGGAGAAATCGCTGCAACAAGGCATTGAGCGCACGCTTTTCCCCGACCTATCGGCCGACGAACAAACCGTGGTTGATGTGCTACAGAAGAACAACGACCTGCAAATCAACCTCCTATCCGTGCAGACGGGATTGCCGATATCGCGTCTCACAGCTCTTCTTTTCGAACTGGAGATGAAGGGAGTGGTCAAGGCTCTGGCTGGCGGCAGCTACCATTTGCTGATGTAGTCCAAAGAAGCTGTTGACAAAACGACACTGCCCACTCGCCACACCACCGTACTGACATGCCTCACATTGGGTTCCACCGCACCCGCCGGTAGCGAAGAAATGGTTGGAACACAGCCTCAACCGTTGCGTATCAACGCCTCAACCACCTGTTCCTGCTCCCTGTAGAATCCTTTCTGCTCCACTTCGCTGGCGGGCTGTACGCTCTCAAGACTCGCCATCAGGTTCTGCATCTCCCAAGTGATGGAATATCCCGCCTGCTTTCGTGTGGCAATACATTTATCTAATTCATATTTTGCCTTGCGCTTGTCGTCAACAAACAACATGCTGGCCAGCTGAAATCGCATGCGTTGTCGGTATTTCTCCTCCCGTTGCGCAACGATGGCCCGACACAACAGAGCAATCTTGGCACCACGGTCATCCAACAGTTCCGCAAGTTCTTGATACAGATACGACTTGCGATGACGCTGCAACAAGTGGCGATAGATGTTCACAGCCTTCGTCTTTTTGCCCATTATCGTATAGATGACAGCCTTGTAGCGCTGGTTGTTCATGTTGTAGGGACTGTGTTTCAAGGCCTCGGCTAATATCGGGGCGGCTTTCAGCGCCATATCCACGGTGGGTTTGCCTTCCACCTCACAGAAAACTTTCCCCACCACACGCATTCCAATCGACTGTATGGGATGCCCGTTGCTCTGCCCCATCGTCCAATCGTCGTCGGTAAGTCTGTCGATGCCCCATTCTGTTATGAAATCGAGCATGGAGAAATCAGGATGATGGCCGAAAACAAGCAGCGCGGCGCGCATCATGGCAGACTGTCCGCGCAAGTCCTTGTCATCCATCGTCGGATAGAGGCGTAACAGACTCCTGAAAATTTTATACGCTTCCTCCAACCTACGCTGCTGATACCGCAACCGCATCATATCAACTCCTACCCAAAACATGGCTATCGTGGTGTAGTGTCCCTTGTGGACGGCATACATGGGCTTAATGGCTTCATAGGCTTCCTCTATCCGTCCTTGTTTTCTTAATCTCAAAACGTCACTTACTTCCATAGTACTCATCTCCCTTGCATCTTTCTTACAAAGATAATGATTATAAACCGAAATTGTGAAAGATAAATGCTAATTTTGAATTAATCGTCGTACCTTTGCAGCAAAACAAGAGAATATGAAATATTTGTTGGTATCTGATATACACGGTTGCCGTCCGGCATTGGAGACCGTGTTGAAATTCTATGACGAGCAGCACTGCAACATGCTTTGCATTCTCGGCGACATACTCAACTATGGTCCGCGGAATTCTATCCCAGATGGACTAGACCCGAAGGGAATAGTGGAAATCCTTAATGCACGGGCCAGCGACATCGTGGCCATTCGGGGGAACTGCGACGGCGAGGTTGACCAAATGCTGCTCCACTTCCCTATACTTGGCGACTATCTGCTGCTGGTTGACGAGGGGAAGAAGCTGTTTCTCACCCACGGGCATGTCTATAACAAGGACAAGATGCCACAAGGGCATTTCGACGCCATTGTTTACGGCCATACGCATCTCTGGGAAATGACTCCCATCGATGGCACAGTGGTATGCAATACGGGATCGATAACGTTTCCAAAGGGCGGAAACGAACCGACATTCATGACCTACGAGCATGGAACGTTCACGGCCTACAATCTGGAAGGCAAGAAATTGAAGGAGTATTCTTTAGCGAAAAGATAACCAGTGGTTAGGTGGTAGGAGAGAAATATCCCATAAAAAAGTATTAACAAAACCGCTTTCATCATTAAGCACGCAACCATCTGACAATCAACACAATGCAACTTACTAAACAAAAGGTCACCTTTCGTCTGATGAAAGGTGACCTTTTGCATTGCGATAGCTGACCTTCTGCACGCTGATTCCTCAGCTTTTGGAAAGCAATTGCGAAAAGTCTTTACAAAATCTGTCTGTCGCTCGCCAGACAAGTCGCAAACTAACGGCATCGCTCACGTCAGCAACGGTGGTTCAACAACTGTACAAAACTTGTATCACCGTTTGGCCCACGGCTTGCAAAGTGTTTTTGTCGATGTGCTCCATCGTGTCGCTTACGGTGTGCCATGTTGGCCCAAAAGAACTCCTTGCGTAATCAGGATAATAGGGAATGATGTCTATTGTGGGAATGTTGGCATTCTGATTGAGGGGATAATGGTCGTCGGTGACCATGCCGCCATCGGCATCTGGGAAGAAGCTGCCGAAGCCTGCCACACGCGCAGCTGCCCAAACCTTATTAACTACATCGGGGGCAAACTGTTTAGAGACGCCCTCACGATAGAACTGCGCGCCCTCTCCACCTACCATATCGAGCAGGATGGCGAACTCTGGACGGAATCCTTCGGGGAGGTTCTGCGAGAAATAGGTCGAGCCCAGTGCCCAGCTGTCGCCCGTATCCTGATAATTGGTCTCCCATTGTGGCAGCCCCCAGTCTTCGGCATCGAAGCAAATGAAGTCCACTCCCACATTCAGACTGCTGTCGCTTTGCAACAAGCGTGCGATTTCAATCATCACGGCCACTCCCGAAGCACCGTCGTTGGCTGCCATCACTGGTTTTTTGTGGTTAGTGGAGTCGGGATCGTTGTCCGCCCACGGGCGACTGTCCCAATGGGCGCAGAGCATGATGCGGCGCTGTGCCTGCGGATTGAAGCTGGCAATGATATTGGTGGATTTCAGTATCGTACCGTCGTAGGCCTTGAGATCGGCCTTTTGCGTCACCACGTCGCATCCGTATTGTCTGAATTTGTCCATAATCCACTCGCCGCACTTCTCGTGTGCCGTTGAGTTCATTGTGCGCGGACCGAATGCACACTGTGCTGCCGTGAAGGCATAGGCAGAGTCGGGATTGAACTTAGGCCCAACGGGCTTGGCAGCAGTTTCGTTTTCAGTTTCAGTTTCTGACGTATTGCTGCTTTTCTGTCCCTTGCAGCTGGCGACGGAGAATGCCAATGCCAGTGCTGCAGTGCAGCAGAGAAAAAATTTCAGTTTCATATTATGCTATTCTTTTTTATTGTTTACTTGTTGTAAGGTAGCGATTGACTGCCCCCACCTTTATTGTTTGCTTACTTTCTTGATGCTTGAACCTGTGCCATGACACGCAACCAGTTGCCTCCCCACACCCTCTCTATGTCGCGTTCGTTGTACTTGCGGCGCAGAAGATGGAGCGTGAAGTTGATCATCTCGCTGGCATCGGCCATGCCTCGTACGGTTCCGTCACCATCAAAGTCGGTGCCGATTCCCACATGCTCGATTCCCATGACGTCGATGGCATGCTCAAGATGGGCTATGGCATCGAGTATGGTGGCCTCGCCTCGCTTGGTGAGGAACCCTTTGTAAAGCGTTATGTGGGCAACACCACCCTTCTTGGCCAGCGCTCGCATTTGTTCGTCAGTGAGATTTCGAGGAACATCACAGAGAGCCTTACTGTTGGAGTGGCTGCAAACGATGGGCTGACTGCTGATTTCGAGTGCGTCGTAGAAGCTTTTCTCCGCACCATGACTCAAATCAACCATGATGCCGTTCTTATTCATCTCCTGAATCACCTCGACACCAAACTTGCTGACACCATTATGGAGGCTGCTGCCACGTGCAGAGTCGCAGATGTCATTGTCACCGTTGTGGCAAAGGGTGATATAGACTACTCCACGCTGGGCAAAATGCTTCACATTCTCAAGTCGGTGCTCCAGTGCCAGACCGTTTTCAATGGCAAACATGATGCTGTGGCGGCCCTTCCGCTTGTCTTCGTAGAGGTCGGACGGTGTGCGAGCTATGCTCAGGTAACGACTGTTGGCCTTTACAATTTTCTCAATCTTGTCGAAGATGAGGTCGGCATAGGCCGCCGGTGTCAGATTGTCGAGCATGTCGCTGATTTCCGGGTTATATTTCTTGAGGCCCTCCACATCGATTTTCGATGAGAAAGTCTCGCCAATGCGCGGTTGAGGCAGATAGGCCGCCATCGTAACGGCATCTTGCCGCCCCTCAGTCATCTTGTGCAGGTCGTAGAGTATTCGTGGGTCGCGGCGGCTGAAGTCAACTCCCTGCGGAAAAAACATCGGCGTGTCGCAATGGGTGTCGAGCGTCAGGATACGTTCGTGGAGTTTCTTGGCTATATTGAAGTTGCCAGCCTGTCCGACAAACCACCTAAAGAGTTTCTGTCCTTCGGCTTCCATCCATTCAGGGTGCCACTGTACACCTACGACAGGCTTGTGTTCGGAACTCTCCATGCCCTCGATGACGCCGTCGGGGGCCAAGGCCGTGACGCGGAAACGACTGCCGGCTTCTCTGACGGCTTGGTGATGGTAGGAGTTGACATAGATGGTGTCCTCCTTATACACAGCCCTCAGAATGGAGTCGGGCACGAGCGATACACTGTGGGTCGCCACCGTGAAGTCGGCATCTTGCGAATGACGGAGTTTTGCCGGCTGGAGCGTAGTCACACTCTTGGCCTTCGCCAACTTCTTCTCCACCGTTTCCTCCACCTTTATATATGGGTCATAGATGTGTTGCTGAACCTCGCCACCTAAAGCAGTAGCCAGCACTTGCATGCCACGGCATATACCCAATATCGGAATCTGTCGGTTGTAGGCAAGGCGAGTGATGAGCAGTTCGGGGAGATCGCGCTTGTCGTTGATGTGTCCGATGTTCAACGATGGCTCTTCGTTGGTCCACAATGGATTCAAATCAGCCCCGCCGGTCAGCAATAGTCCGTCAAGACATTCTAAAATGTTGACTATCACACGTTTGTCGGTAACTGGCGGAATGAGCAAAGGTGTGCCACCAGCAGCAATGACTTGTTGGTGATACACCTCTCGTGCAGTAACGTCTTTGTCGCCGATGTTGGCCATAATGCCAATGACCGGCTGATGGCTTCCCTCTGGATAGGTAGCGTATATTTCTTCCAAATGCGATTCCAAGTTATAGTTCATTCCTCTTCTATTTTAAGATTATCTGACAGCAGTCCCAACACGAAACAACGTATTATCGTTCAGCCTCGTTCGTTCAGTGGCAGGTGGTTAATCAACTCATGAACGGCTCATTTTCTATCGGCTTTCCGTTGTTATTTTACAGGTTTTCGTTGATGGGAATCTCGCGCTTGATGCTCTGTTCAAGCGATATTAACGTTTCGGTCGAAACAACTCCAGGTATGGTTTGCAACTGGTTATTGAGAAGATCCATGAGCTGTTCGTTATCCTTCGCATAGAGTTTCACCAACATGGTGTAAGGGCCAGTTGTGAAATGACACTCAATAATCTCAGGAATGGCACTCATACGCTCCACCACATCATTGTACATGGAGCCTCGTTCGAGGTCGAGACCGATATATGTGCAGGTGGTATAGCCCAGACTTTTGGGGTTGACATAAAATCCACTACCAGTGATTACCCCATTTTCGATAAGGTGTTGAACACGCTGGTGGATGGCTGCGCGTGACACTCCACACTCAGCAGCTACGTCTTTGAATGGAATACGGGCATTGTGCGAGAGAATGCCGAGAATCTTTTTGTCTAATTTGTCTATCTTCTCCATTACCTTTAGGTTTAGATCTTGCTTGAGGCAAGTAAGTTAACTGTTTACAATTTGAAAGCAAATTTAGAAATTATAAATGATATAAACAACAAAAAGTCACAAAAAATGCGCCTATTGGCGCATTTTGTTTGTCAAATAGCTAAACCACCCTTTTCGAAAGGGCTGCTTTTATTTCTTCTTTGCTCTGACAGCAGCCTTCTTGGCACTGGTTCGGGCGGTCGTTGCTGCGCCCTGAGTTGCCGTTGCTTTGCCCTGAGCTGGTTTTTGGCTGGCAGTGGCAGGCTTTGGTTGAGCTGACGCTTCTGGTTTCTTCTCAATCCCTTGCAATTCGAGGGTGAAAATAAGTGTGGAATATGGGGCAATGTCTGCGCCCGCTCCACGTTCACCATACGCAAGGTGCTGAGGGACATAGAGTTCCCACTTCGAACCTACTGGCATCATGGTCAAAGCCTCGGTCCAACCTTTGATAAGACCACCGACACCGAAGGTATCGTTGGATGTTCCGTGACGTGAGGTCGCGTCGAACACCTTTCCATCTATGGTCCGACCTTCGTAAACTACCGTTACTCTGTCGCTGACTGTCGGTATTTTGCCAGTTCCCTTGGTAAGAATCTTGTACTGTAGGCCACTCGGAAGTGTAACAACACCAGGCTTTGTCTTATTATCGGCAAGGTATTTCTCACCTTTTGCCTTCATAGCCTTGTCCTTCTGCGCCTTCACCTTCATCTGTTTTTCCTGAAAGAACTGCTCTGCATCGCCTTGTTTGAGCACCGTTGTGTCCTTCTCCAATGCGGCAACGAATCCCTTGAACAACATATCGGCATTGATTTGCTCAGCCGTGCCTTCAAATTGCTTAGTTATGCCAGGCAGCTTGAACTTTTCCACTTCGACAGCGATCTGCAATCCGGCAGTGTAGGGTGATAAAGCAGCCTCCTTACGTCTGGCAATGCCCTCCTTCAGGCCACGCATGAAATCTGGCAGCTGCTCTTTTTTCACGCCAAACTGATTCTCTATAAAACCTTCCAGTCCACGAGTCATCGCCATACCTGCCGCATAGCTGACAGAATCTGAGGTATTGGCAAGTGAAACCTTCTCCTCGACAACTCCAACCTGATCCTTGTTCTTCTTGTTCTTGCTGTTCTGCGCACTTACGGTGCAGAACGACGCACCTGCGAATATGACAAGTGCCATCAATACGACTTTTTTCATATTGCTATTGGATAATTAATACTTCTTATAAGGAAAGTGGATTGGAGCCGATACCGTTCCCAATCCACCTTATTGTCTTATCTTTTCGGACCTGATTACTCAGCTTTTACAGCTGGAGCTGGAACACCCTGAGGCGCTTTCTCGATAGAAACCAACTCAACAGTGAAAATCAATGTAGAGAAAGGCTTGAGATCAGGACTTGGCTGCTGAGCGCCGTAGCCAGCAGTGTAAGGAATATAAATCTCCCATTTTGAGCCTACTGGCATATTGCTCAATGCTTCCGTGAAACCAGGAACGGCACTTCCCACTGGCATTGTTGCGCCATTGCGCTGGTCGAATGTCTTACCGTCGATGGTCTTTCCCTCATAGTTAATCTTTACGATATCGCTGTTCTTTGGTTTCGCACCTGTCCCGGCCTTGATCACCTTATAATATACACCTTGTTTCAAAGCTTTTACGCCTGCTGCCTTAGCAATCTTGGCCATGTAGGCATCGTTCTTCTTCTTGTTGGCACCGTATGTCTTCTCAGCATTCTTCGCCTGAATATTTTGCGACACCTTCTGTTCAACCTCGCGTGCTTTATCGATAGTCATTTTCTGACCTTTGCCCTTAGCACTTGCCGCAAAACCAGCGAGGAAGTTGTTCAACGAGATTGTCTTGGTAGAGTCTTCTCCGAAGATGCTCTTGTTAATCTGGTTCTTGATGACCATGTTCATGTTCATGCCGACACCGATACCGGCATTGTAAGCCGCTTTCTTCTTGTCGTCCATGTTCTTCGCACCGTCGTTCATACCTTTGATAAACTCATCAACATAAGCAGTGTCGATGTTCATCTGCTGGAGGTACTGCTTAACGTTCTGTCCCTGATCGATTCCGAAAGCATAGCTCAGAGAATCGACATCAGACTTCAATTCTTCTTTTGGTGCACCAGAGTTTCCACAAGATGTGAACCCAACTGCTGCAATAGCCAAAGCGGCTACGATAGTAAGTTTCTTCATTTTTATATAAAATTTAGTAATTGTTTCTGTTATCATTCAGTTTTCACCCCCGCCAGTTGCATAAGACTGGGGTCTGTATGTCAGCTACAGCACCTCGATCAATTCTACAATGAACACCAATGCTGCGAAAGGAGGAATGGAAGCACCAGCTCCGCGCTCTCCATAACCAAGGTTATAGGGAATAAAGAAACGATATTTGGCCCCCTCGCCCATCAACTGGACGCCTTCCGTCCATCCAGGGATAACCTGATTCAGACCAAACGTAGCCGGTTCGCCACGGTCGTAGGAACTGTCGAACTTGGTTCCGTCAACCAACGTACCCTCATAGTGGCATTTCACCTGTGAGGTAGCACCTGGCTTCTTGCCGTTTCCTTCTTTGATAACCTCATACTGAAGTCCTGAAGGCAGCACTGTCACTCCGTCTTTCTTGGCATTTTCGGCAAGAAAGTCCTCACCAACGGCCTTGGCTACTTTGCCAGCCTCAGCAGCGGCTTCCTTCTGCTTCGCCTCTTGCTGAGCGAAGAAGTCGTTAACGAGGGTCTGTGCCTCCTGGTTGCTTACTTTCAGGTCGTTGCCTGCTATAACATCCTTGATAGCCTGTGCGAAGTCGTCGATATTCAAGTTACCTGCACCCATACCAGAGAGTTGCGTGCCGATACCGATACCCAATGCATAGCTTAATTTGTCCATTTAATTACGTTTGTATTTATAATAAATTATTGTGCAAAGATACTATTTTTAGAATACAGTATGGCATTATTCTAATTAAAATTACTAAATTTGTGAAATGAAAAGAACTTAAAATATATAAACATGAGGAGATTTCACATCTTGTCATTCTGGTGTCTTTTGCTTTTCTGCACTTACCCGGCAACTCATGCTGGTGCGCAAATAAGCAGCATCGGTGTCAACAAATACTCCGACTTCTATGTGAAAGAGCGTGTCAGACAAATATACAACGAGGTATCGAAGGCCTACAAAGAAGCCTTCAAGGCAACGCTTGAGGGCGACACTGCCTGGCAGATGCCCGACATCAGGCGATTCCTTTCGTCGGAATTCAAAATAGATGAATACAAGGTATATCAATACGATAGCCTCCATTGTCCTGACTTTAAAGGATATGACTATCTCGATTACTGGATTCAGCACATGGAACCAGAGGGATTCGACTATGAAATCTGTTCCGTTAATGTCATCGACGGTTTCCATGCAGAGGCAGAACTGGCCATTGGCAAGCCTTACAATTATTCTTTGACGTTGACGCTTCTCTATGAAGACTCCGACTGGTATATCGACGATTTCAGGCGAAAGGAATTTCGAAGTGAGCGGGAACGTATGGAGTATTATGTTCGTACAGGGGGCAAGAACATGCCTTTTTCAAAGGAACAAATAACAATTAAGATAGAAAAATGAAGAAAATTGTATTTCTAACTGGAGCTGGGATGTCTGTGGAGAGTGGCTTTAAGACTTTCAGAGGTAGCGATGGACTATGGGAAGACTATCCCGTGGAGCAGGTGGCAACCCACGAAGCATTAGAGACCGACCCCGCATTGGTCATTAATTTCTATAATCGCTTGCGCAAAAAACTGTTCGCAGCACAGCCCAACGCAGGGCACAAACTCATCAAAGACTTGGAAAAGAACTACGAGGTGGCCATCGTCACGCAAAACGTTGACGACCTGCACGAGCGCGCTGGTTCGTCGAATGTCATACACTTGCACGGCGAACTCAAAAAAATGTGCTCCAGTAACGACCCTTATAATCCAGAGTTTATAGAGCAACTGACCGAGGAAAACTGGGAGGTAACACCCGGAACGAAGGCCAAGGACGGAAGCATGCTACGCCCGTTCATCGTCTTTTTCGGCGAAGCAGTGCCCATGATCGAAGTCGGAGCACGGGAAGTCAGCGAGGCAGATATATTCGTCATCGTCGGAACATCGCTCAACGTCTATCCCGCCGCTGGCCTCATCCACTACGTCAGACCAGGAAAACCCATCTATCTGATTGACCCAAACGAGGTGACACAGGGCAAGCGAGACGACATCACCGTAATAAGGAAAGGCGCAAGCGAGGGATTGGAGGAGCTTATGGGCCGCCTTGAAGACATCGGTATCTGACCGACCATCAAACGAAATCGGTACAGGCCCCGACCATGAATAGGGGTTCAGGCAATCAAGAATACATAAAACAATGCCCGACTCGTAGCCAGCCTGACATCCGTCATCGACAGACAACAAGGCTGACAGCAAGAAGGAGGGGCATGCAAGGAGGATTCATTCAATGAGAAAACTACTGTTGCTAATCATCTGCGCTGTGCTGACAGTTCCGACAATGGCGCAAAAGAATGTCTATAAGTTCACGGTGAAAGACGGAAACGAGCGGAAAGTGAAACTGAAAGAGTACAAGGGCAAGGTGCTGCTGATAGTGAACACGGCTACCAAGTGCGGATTCACACCGCAATACGAAGAGTTGCAAAAGCTCTACGAGAGCTATAAGGACAAGGGGCTCTTGATTCTTGATTTCCCGTGCAACCAATTCGGCGGACAGGCACCGGGCACTTATCGGGAGATTCATGCGTTCTGCACGGGCAACTACGGAGTAACCTTCCCACAGTTTGCCAAAATCGACGTCAACGGAAAGAACGAGTCGCCCCTCTACACCTATCTGAAAGCGCAGCAAGCCTTCAAGGGTTTCGACAAGAACAACAAGATTGGACAATATCTCGACTCTAAGTTCAGCCAAGAAGACCCAGACTATGCCAAGAGTCCCAGTATAAAATGGAACTTCACCAAGTTCCTCATCGACCGCGAGGGACACGTGGTTGACCGCTTCGAGCCAACGGCCGACATGAAAGAGGTCGAGAGCGGCATCAGGGCAGTGCTGAGAATGTAACTGTCGGTGGGCTTTACAACCGTCTCACAGGTAACCGTTTTTCAGACTGAAGGCAGTGCATTCATGACCAAAGCTCAGCAATCGCAAAACAAAAGGTGAGCTTTCGCCGCGTGTTTGGTCACCAAACGGACGGTAAAAGGTCACCTTTTACAATCAAACATGTATCTTATTGATCAACAGATAATTACAAACCATCATTCCAACACTGATTGGTTGGCCTTTCATTCCTCCAAAAACCCATCACATTCATGAAAAAATTTTATCGAATTTTGGGAGGAATCATTCTGCTGATTCTCATCGCCCTGACTGGAGCATCTTTCTATATGCTCAACAATTCCATCGAGGCGCCCACGAATGGCTATGCCTCGCAATGGCGAAAACTTCACATCGACTACCCGCAGCTGCGTGATTGGCTCGATTCGGTGAAGAACAACAACCGGTTGGGCGACACCACCATCACGCTTGCTAACGGACTGCGTGGACACGCTTTCTATCTGCGGAGCGATTCGGCACAAGGAAAAAGCGCCATCTGCATACACGGCTACGGAAACAACGCTTTGGGAATGATGCAGATAGCTTACATATATAATAAGGTGATGAAAATGAATGTCGTGCTGCCCGACTTGCATGCCCATGGCAAAAGTGAGGGCAACGACATACAGATGGGATGGAAAGACAGACTTGACGTGGAGCAATGGATTCCCATTGCCGAAAAAATGTTTCGCAAAAGTGGAAGGAAATCGAAGATGGTCATCCACGGAATATCGATGGGCGCAGCCACGACAATGAACATCTCTGGCGACACGACTCCCGACTATGTGAGATGCTTTATCGAGGATTGTGGCTACACAAGTGTATGGGACGAGTTCGGCAACCACTGAAAGCAGAGTTCAACTTGCCCGAATTTCCACTGCTATACACCACCTCGGCACTCTGCCGACTGAGATACGGCTGGTCGTTCGGCGAGGCCACCTCACTGAAACAGGTCGCAAAGTGCAGCAAGCCCATGCTTTTCATTCATGGTGACACCGACAATTTCGTTCCGTCAGGCATGGTCTATCCGCTTTTCAATGCCAAGCCACAGCCAAAGGAACTTTGGATAACAAAGGGAACGGCGCATGCCAAGAGCTACAAAGAATATCCAGAAGAATATAGTCGGAGAGTGGCTGCGCTCGTCGGCAGATCTTTCCGTTGACGAGCGCAGTATGAGGAAGGCCGAAAGGATGGACTATTCGTCGAAGCCTATGGGCCGGAACTGTCTCTGTTCCTGGCTATAGACGAAGCCGGCAGCCAGCAACACCTTACGTAAATGGTCGGGGAGCTCGCCGAAAGAATAGCACAACGACTCCAGACTGTCGAACTCTCCGTCTCTCAACAGCATATTCACACTGCTTACAAGGATAGCTGGGTCTTTTGGTAGATAATCCATTGGAAGTACTTAGTGGTTTCCTCCACCCGCATTTATTCAGCGGAAAGAGGAAGATTGATGAATAAAGGTTTCAACTCCGACCCTACTGCATGGAATCGCCAGTGAATTGCAACGGCAGCAAATCCTTGATAGTGTCGATGACATACACTCCTTCGGTGCCATGAAGCAGAATGCGGACGGGACGTTTGTAGCGTGCCTCTATCTCCAATATCACCTGTCGGCATGCGCCACAAGGCACAATGGGCTCACGGACAAGACCTCCGCCAGTGCGGGCGGCTATGGCCAGCGTTGTAATGGCTTGGTCTGGCCATTGCGACTGGGCAGCGAAAATGGCCGATCGCTCAGCACACAGCCCCGATGGATAAGCGGCATTCTCCTGATTGGCACCCATCACCTCGTTTCCGTTCTCCAGCAATAACGCCGCACCTACGGCAAAATGACTGTATGGGGAGTAGCTATGTTCCGTTGCCTTAATAGCCGTCTGCACGAGGTGCTGTTCCTTCTCCGAAAGCTCATCGGGCTGACAGTAACCGATCTTAATATTAATATCTATTGTTTTCATAACCTTTCATCATTCTTTTTTTTCCTCATATTCATAGCAACCGACGTCGGGCACATCGCTACGCGTCTTGCCATCGTGATCGGCCGCACTGGTACCGTTTGCAAGCACATAGCCCGCATCGCGCGCCTTTGATTTCTCGCTGAGATGAAAGTCATAGTATTGCTTTTCGCTATCGATCTTGCGGAAATGCCTCTCGCCAGAACCGACAGTGTCTGTGGCTTCCTCCCACTTCACTTCAATATATTTGGTCTCATCCATCTCCTTGGGTTTCGTGGTACGAAGGATGCTGTGGTCGAATTTATAATTCAGAGCCACATCCTTGCTGAACTCTCCCATGATGACATCTTCGGCATAACCTGTTATTAGCGTGTTGAAGACGTCGAATTGTAGGAGTGGGTAAATCATGCCTGCTCGTGTGTTGCCGAATCTCAGCGCAACTCCCCGACGGGAATCGAAAGGGTAGAACTGGGCGAGGGTGCAGTGGCTCATGGTCACAGTTCCGCCGAAGAATGCCGCACAGTCATTGAGTGTGTTCGTCAGCTGCGAGTTGCTGATATTGACCTTGCAGTTTGTCGCAAGCAAACCATACCCCTGACAGTTGTGCACTGTGCTGTTGCGCATCGTCAGTGTGGTTCGCGAAACGTCGGATGAGTCGCAGACCACACCATTGTATGCCGAATGCAAATCGGTGTAGGCCATCTCGTTGTCATAGCTGGACTTGTGAAAATGGATTCCTTGCCATTGTCCGCTCACACGGTCGTAGGGCAGGTAGTCGAACATCCAATCCAGCCTGTCGCCCCTGAGCGTCACCCATGCGTCGGGTGTGCCCACGGTTTTCAACGTTCCATAAACGTCAATCCCCGCCTTGTTGGAGAAATAGAGAGTCGTCCCCGCTGCAACTGTCAGCGTTGCCCCTTCAGCAACTTTCAGCGAGCCTTGAATCACGATGGGTTTCGTACTACGGATGGTTTTGTCTGTGGTTATCTCTACATTCTTGAGCAACTCTGCATCCCAGCTGTAGGCATTGAGGTTGACTTTCTGCCGAACGCCACTCTCAAGGGTGAAAATCAGGTTGTCTTCCACCAGCGTCGGATCGGTGTTCCCGTTGATGGGAGTGGTCAGTTCCACAAAGACGCGAATGCTGTCCTTATTTCTCACCTCAAGTCCGTTCACCTGATAGCCACTGGATTGTCCGAGATAGATGCCATCTACATTAACCCGGAAACCCGTCTGGTTGCCATTCTCTAACCGTACATTCGTCAGTCGGATTCCCTCACCTGACCTATTATATACCCAAAAGGTCTTGGTGGGTGTGGGAACTTTCGAGAAAGTAGTATCCAAACGCAAGGTGTCGGTTGAGAACGTCAACAGATTGCTGGTTGATGTCGTAAAAGAGTCGTCGTCATTGCAGGCTGTCGCGAGTCCGACAACAGCCAACAGTACAATGATTGTTATCTTGTTAATTATCTTCATACGCTATTCAAACGTAATTTGCCTCACTTTATTGCCTATCGTTGGGCACTGACTTGAAAGTGGCGGTTCATCAAAGAGAGCTTACTTATAAATCAATGTCGTCAACGTCTCTGGCTGGAACAAGTCGCTTGCCACAGCTTGCAATTCTTCAGCGGTAATGGAATCAATCTGCTGGTAGAGCTTTTCTGTGTGCTTCTCCCACCCATAGTGGAGATAACTCAGGCCAAAGCCGAGCGCAAAGTTCTCCTTGTTGTCAGAAGCGATGCCCAACTGCCCTTTTATCTGTCGCTTGGCAGTCGCTAATTCGTCAGGAGTGAGGGGCACGTTCATGAACCGATCAAGTTCTTTGCGCACCAACTGCGTGCATAGCCTTACGTCTTTCGGGTCGCAACCAAAGTAAATGCCCCACAACCCCACAGCGCTGAACGCTGTCATGAAACTTTCCACCGTGTAAACAAGTCCGTTCTGTTCTCTGAGCGACAAGTTAAGCCGTGCATTCATGCCTGGTCCACCAAGAATATTGTTGAGCAAATACAACACCAGACGGCGCTTGTCGTGGACATTATACGCACGGTTGCCAATCATTACATGAGCTTGGTGCGTCTTTTTGTGGACCGTAATGTTCGAGGCACGATAGTGATAGCGATTCGTATCCACCGCCGCCGTACCGTCTTCGATGACCGGCTGAGCTTCGGAAGCCATCCGTCGCACGTCAGCGGTGTAGTTTCGCAATGCGGCAACAGCCTCATCGAACGCAATATCTCCGTAAATGTAAAACACACAGTTGTCAGGGCGATAGAATTTGTCAGTAAACCGCCGCGCATCCTCAGTCGTGAACGAGCGTACGTTGCGTGTCGTTCCCAGAATGCTGTGACCCAGCGGATGGTTTCTGAACACAATATTCTCGAATTCATCATAGATGAGTTCCGCAGGGCTGTCGTTGTACGACTCAATTTCATCGCAAATCACCTCCACTTCCTTATCGATTTCCGACTGTGGGTAAGTGCTGTGGAACACAATGTCAGACAAGAGGTCGGCAGCGAGTAGGAAATGTTCCTTCAGAATGGCCGAATAATAGACCGTCGTTACCTTAGTGGTGTACGCATTCAGATCTCCCCCGACATCTTCCAGACAATTGATAATGTCGAGGCTGTCGCGTCGTTGCGTGCCTTTGAACGAAACGTGTTCGCAGAAGTGAGCAATGCCCTCTTCATTCTTGCCTTCATTGCTCGTCCCCGCATTGATTTCGTAGCCGCAATAGACCACTGGCGACGTGGAGGGCAAATGAATTATACGCAATCCGTTATCTAACCTTGCTGTGTTATATTTCATTCTGCTTGCAAAATTACTGAATTTCTTTTTGAAATATGCCCAATTTGTACTATATTTGCACATCGAATGCCTGATATCTTAGGATAATCGAAAATTAGTTAGCCTAACGTAATTAAGGATAAAGACTATCATCCATGCGCAAGATCATAGGAATTGGCGAGACTGTTCTCGACATAATTTTCAAAGACGGACAGCCAATCGGGGCTTATCCAGGAGGTTCCACGTTCAATGCAATGGTCTCTTTGGGCCGTTCTGGGATGAACACCACTTTCATCAGTGAGGTCGGGAGCGACCGGGTGGGAGACTTCATCAGGAAATTCCTGATTGAAAACGGTGTGAATGCCGACGGAGTGGCTGCGTTCCCTGGCTCAAAATCGCCTATTTCCTTAGCTTTCCTCAATGAGCAGAATGATGCCGAGTACATTTTCTACAAAGACCATCCACACGACCAGCTCGAATTTTCCTTCCCCGACATACAACCCGACGACATAGTGCTCTTCGGTTCGTATTATGCGGTCAACCCTGTGATACGCCAACATGTGCAAAGGCTACTCGAACTGGCACGGTCGAGGGGCGCAATCATCTACTACGACGTCAATTTCCGCTCCACCCACATCGGAGAGGTCATCAAAATAACACCCAACCTACTGGAAAATCTCGACTATGCCGACATTGTGCGCGGCAGCAAGGAAGATTTCATGAACCTTTACAAGAAAGATGACGCCGAAAAGGTGTATCATGCGGACATCTCATTCTACTGCAAACGATTCATTTACACAGATGGGGCGAACCCTATCGAAGTAAGGGCGCAGAATGGGTTCAGGAAATGTTATCCCACCCACGACCTACAGACAGTCAGCACGGTGGGAGCAGGCGACAATTTCAATGCCGGTTTCATCTTCGGGCTCATCAAATACGGAATTACAAAAAACGACTTGGAGAACGGACTCACAGAACAGCAATGGGACAAGCTCGTGGATTGCGCGCAAGCGTTCTCCTCCAACTGCTGCAAAGACATCTACAACTACGTCAGCAAGGAGTTCGGAGCCTCCATTCAACAACAATAACGAAACCAATTATTAAAAAATATGATAGAAATAACCAATAAGATTTTTTATGTCGGTGTCAACGACCGCAACAAGGCTAAGTTCGAGGGATTGTGGCCATTGCCAAACGGCGTCAGTTACAACTCCTATCTGATTGACGACGATAAGGTTGTGCTCATCGACACTGTGGAAGTTGACTTCTTTGTTCAGTTTATTGAGAATATACGCGAAGTGCTGGGCGACAGAAAAATTGATTATTTAGTAATTCACCACATGGAACCAGACCACTCCGGCGGACTGGCGCTGCTCAAGAAATACTATCCTGACATTCAAGTCATTGGTAACAAAAAGACCTTCGATATGATGTCTGGATTCTATGGCATTAAGGAGAACACCATTGAGGTGAAGAATGGCGACACCATTGAGATTGGAAAGCACAAGCTTGAGTTCTTCCTCACACCAATGGTGCACTGGCCTGAGACCATGATGACCCTCTGCACTGGCGGCGACTCCACACTGTTCAGCGGCGATGCCTTCGGCTGTTTCGGTGCGTTGAATGGCGGTTTCATTGACAAGGATATAGACACCAGCTGGTGTTGGGACGAGATGGTCCGCTATTACTCCAACATCGTCGGTAAATATGGTACTCCTGTACAGAACGCATTGAAGAAATTGTCGGGCAGCCACATCGATTACATCTGCTCAACACATGGCCCCGTATGGCACGAATATGTAGAAAAGGTGATCGGACTGTACGACAAGATGTCGAAATACGAAACCGAACCCGGACTTGTGATTTGCTACGGCACGATGTACGGCAACACCGAGCGCGTGGCCGAGCAGATAGCACGTGCCGCATCGTTGGCAGGTGTCAAGAACATCGCCATGTACAACATATCAAAAACGCACCACAGCTACATCATCCGTGACATCTTCCGTTACCGTGGATTGATTTTGGGTGCTCCAACCTACAACAACGGGCTCTACCACGAAATGGAAGTGCTCCTCTCCGAGATTGCAAACCGTGACATCAAGAACCGTTACCTTGGCTGGTTCGGCTCTTATGGATGGGCAAGCCGTGCGGTACATGCCATCGGTGAGTGGAACGACAAATGCGCTCACTTCGTGAAAGTGGGTGAGCCTGTTGAGATGCGTCAGGCCCTCAACGAAACCACGAAGGCCGAATGCTGGAGACTGGGCCGCGAAATGGCTACAAAATTGCTGGCTGACGAGTAAGCGACCATGCTGCTGAGGATGAACACGGCCGACACGGACTCGCAGGTGATACATTTCCTGCGTTTGCCGTTGGTGGTCTTGGTTTTGCTCATCCACAGCAATTTCCACGGCACAAGTGAAGCGTGGAACGCACTTTGGGCAGCTGGGTCTCCATCCGTCGGACCTGCCATGCCTACATTGGGAACTATCATCGACATCATATCGGGTTCACTGGCACAGCTGGCGAACCCTTTTTTCTTTTTCATCGGCGGATTCCTGTTCTTCCGTGAGGGCACGTTCTCAAAGTCACTGTACCTGCACAAGTTGCGAAACAGGGTCTCGTCGCTGCTCATACCATATCTTATTTGGAACGCCATCTACCTCGTTGCATTATTGGCTGGTGAGCGGACGATGCCAGGATGGACTGCCAACATCGGTAAGTCCATGACAGATTTCACCGTCACCGACTGGCTTTACGCATTCTGGGACATCACCCTGATTGGCGGTCAGGGTGCGATGACAGCCCCCATAGCCATTCATTTCTGGTTCATTCGCGACCTGATGCTCATCGCTCTGCTCTCACCAGTCATCTACCAGTTGCTCAGATTTCTGTCGTCGCAGCGTAAGGAAGTATCCATCATCATATTCATGGCTCTGCTCTACGCCACCAAGTGGGTCGAAGGCTTGCCAGGACTCAGCTCACAAGGGATACTGTTCTTCTCGTTCGGAGCCTATTTCTCTATCAGCGGGCTGAAATTCACCGATGCCATGCGCCCTATGCGATGGGGTGGCTTGTTCTTTGCACTGTTTTTCTGGCAGTTCAACAGCCCCAACCTGATGTATGCCGGTCTCATCGTCTTTATCGTTTCGGTTGTCACCCGACTCATCGAACACCAGCAAACGACAGGCAATCCCCGACCGCTCATCCCACCGTTTCTGGCCAATGCCAGCTTTTTCATCTTCGCCTATCACTCTTTGCTTGTGGGCGGATTCCGCTACCTGTTCGAAACGGGTGCCGTCAATCCGCAGAATGGCATCGAGGCCTTGGGAATCTATCTCCTCTGTCCTGTTATCCTGATTGTTGTCGGAGCTATCACCCACAGTCTCATCAAGAAGGTTGCGCCCGGACTGGCAAGACTGCTGACCGGAGGAAGATAGAAAGCCATAAGGAATGTCAAGACTTATTACCTAAAAACACACTTTTATTTTTGTCAATCCAGAGCAACCGTTCATGGAGTTTTGTGGTTCCATCAGCAGTTTTCCGTTCCTCGCACGCTCGAATAGCACGATGCAACCGACAAAAGGTCACCTATCGCACCCCATAACATAAGCTATCGAACGGCGAAAGATAATCCTTGAGCATCCAAAAGGTGAGCTATCGCCAACAAAACAGCAGATGGTTTTGCACTTTTTCCAATAATAAGAAAACTACAAACACACAACACACTGAATCAAAATAAGTTATAAGAAAGAGCTATAATTGCCAAATTTGAGAACAAACCTATGGTCGGTAGGGCAAAAGCCCGTATTTTTGAAGTGTTTGTAAAGATATTTCGCAAACCTACACTTCAGTTCAATTTCTTATCTTCATAAAATCTTGTATTCGCATGCTGGCATCTTGTCTGCCGTTTCACTCACGGCTTAGCGCGCTAAACTTCCGAAAGAACGACAAACCATCTGCTCGACAATCAAACAAAATCAGCTCAAGCCCTTATGTCCGTTTGGTGTTAAAGCATTAAAATTAATGAATATATTTTGTGTTATGTACGATTTCCACTAACTTTGCAAGGTTATAAAACAATTTTAATTATGAGAATAGCATTAATAGGCTATGGCAAGATGGGGCACATGGTAGAGCAGATTGCGCTCGACCGTGGGCATCAGATTGTTTGCAAGATAGATGCCGACAACCAAAGCGACTTCGACTCTCCGGAGTTCGCCTCTGCCGACGTTGCCATTGAATTCACAACTCCGGCTACTGCATACGGCAACTACCTGAGAGCATTCGATCACGACGTAAAGGTCGTCAGCGGTTCAACGGGCTGGATGAACGAACACAAGGAGGATGTAGAGCGACTCTGTGGCGAAAATGGCAAAACACTCTTCTGGGCCAGCAACTTCTCGGTGGGAGTAGCTATCTTCGCTGCCGTCAACCGTTATCTGGCAAAGCTGATGAACGATTTTCCACAATACAACGTTGAGATAGAGGAGACCCACCACATACACAAACTGGACGCTCCATCAGGAACGGCCATAACTCTGGCAGAGGGCATTCTCGAAAACATAGACCGCAAGCAGCAGTGGGTGAAGGGCCATCAGCTCAACGCCGACGGCTCGGAAAGCGGAAGCAACAAAGTGGCCGACAACGAGTTGCCCATCGCGTCGATTCGCCGCGACGAAGTGCCAGGAATCCACAGCATCAGTTACGACTCCGAGGCCGACAAGATTACCATTACACACGATGCGCACAGCCGTAAGGGATTTGCGCTCGGTGCGGTACTGGCCGCCGAATACACCAAAGACCACAGCGGACTGCTCACCATGAGCGACCTGTTCAAGTTTTAAAACAACATTGGCCCGAAACGACCAACAAAACAAAAATCAATGATTGATAAAGAAAAAGCAAAACTCAATCCCAAAAAGCAATGGGCTAAGTTTATCATCGTGGCAGTGCTCTACCTGCTATTCCTTTTCTGGGTGAAAAGCTGGCTGGGACTTATCGTCCTGCCATTCATTTTTGACGTCTATATCACAAAGAAAATAAGATGGCAGTGGTGGAAGGACTCCGACGGACCGGTAAAGTTCATCATGAGCTGGGTCGATGCCATCGTGTTCGCACTCGTGGCGGTCTATTTTATCAATCTTTTCTTCTTCCAAAACTACGTCATACCGTCGTCATCGCTTGAGAAGTCTCTGCTCACGGGCGACTATCTCTTCGTTTCGAAAGTCAGCTACGGCCCCCGCATTCCCCAAACACCACTTACCATGCCGCTGACACAGCACACCATGCCACTCTTCAATGTGAAGAGCTACATCGAATGGCCACACTGGGACTACCGACGCGTGAAGGGATTCGGAAAAGTGGAGCTCAACGACATCGTGGTATTCAACTATCCAGCCGGCGATACCATCATGAGCGACATCGCTTATCAAGGACAAGACTACTATCAGTTTGTTTACGAGACGGGAACGAATTTGCTCTACCAACAAAACCCAAACATCAATCTGGCTAATATGAACGCACTGCAACAGCGCGACTTCTTCAACAAGGCCTATTTGATGGGACGTAGCTATATCGTTCAGAACATAGGGACATACGGAGAGATAGAATCAAGGCCGACTGACCGTAGGGAAAATTATGTAAAACGCTGCGTGGGACTTCCCGGACAGACCTTGCAAGTGAAGAACAAGATTATCTATCTCGACGGAAAAGCCAATAAAGAACCCGACAACGTGCAATACACCTACATGGTAAAACTCAACAATATAACGGCGGCCGACTTACTTGGCGAGCGCTACGACGAGCTGCGTAAACAGCTTGGGATAAGTGCCGAGGATGTACAGAGCCTCAGCCGCTTGCATGGGTACGACGTTGACCGTGGCTTTGTACTGAACCAAGACGCACTGCGATACGACGGCTATATGCCACTGACCAAGAACGCAGCGGCACAGCTGAAGCGTCAGGGCATCGTCACTGCCATACGACCCGTCACAGACAAAGATGTCTATGCTGGTTCGATGTACCCACTGAACAGCTTCCACGGCTGGACGCGCGACAATTACGGTCCAATCTGGATTCCACAGAAAGGCAAGAGCATCACGCTGACCATCGACAACCTCCCAATCTATGAGCGCTGCATAAAAGTGTATGAGGGAAATGACTTGCAGGTGAAGGGCAATCAGATATTCATCAACGGCAAACGCTCCAACCGCTACACCTTCAAGCTCGATTACTATTGGATGCAAGGCGACAACCGACACAACTCGGCCGACAGCCGATATTGGGGTTTCGTGCCAGAAGATCACATCGTAGGCAAGCCACTGTTCGTCTGGTGGTCGAGCGATCCTGACAGAAAGGGATTGGGAGGCATCCGCTGGAGCAGATTGTTCATGTGGGTTGACAACATCAAATAGGCTGACTCATGACATCTTGTACAATTCAGGAGAAATGAAAACTTATTGATGCCATCTCTTCTACTCATCTCCACCTTAATGGTAGGATGCACGAGCAACAACAATGATGGATGTCAGTCCATTATATCAGCAACGGAATTGAAATTCGGAGCTGAAGGAGGACACAAGAAAATTGAGATTAGAAAACAAGATTTCGTCTATATCTTGGACGGAAATAACCAAGCTGGGGGTGTGGCGAACAAGTTGATGGATTACGTTACATAATTGGACAAGGAATGGTTCGTTGCAGTCAATTTATAATGTAAGCCCTCACCTCCATAGATATTACCGTAAAAGAAAATAATACAGAGCGACCACGGAGCCACAAACTGCCAGTGATGACACAGACCATTGGCATGAAGAAAAAAACATTGGCGCCATACAGCAACTATATCCTTATCAGTCAAGAAGCAAAATAGACAGAGAAAGCGATATGTATCTTTTAGCATCCACTTACTTCGGACCTGTACAATGGTACCAGAAACTCAACCGGGACGAATGTTTCGTCGAACAACACGAACACTTCGTGAAGCAGACCTACAGGAACCGCTGCGTGATTGCCACCACAAACGGCAAGCAAACGCTGTCGATACCTGTGGAAAAGTTCGACGGACCAAAGTGTAAGATGAAAGATGTGCGCATCAGCGACCACGACAACTGGAGGCACCAGCATTGGAACGCTTTGCTTTCGGCCTACGGCGAAAGCCCTTTCTTTGAATTCTATCAAGACGATATACACCCGTTTTTTGAGAAAAAATGGGATTTTCTCTTCGATTTCAACAACGAGATAACCCACAAAATCTGTGAGTTACTTGACGTCCGACCAAGAATACGCTTCACGGAGCAATACCTTCCAGCCAATGAAACTGGGCAATACATGGATTTTCGCAATGCCATCGACCCAAAACATCCAGCCGACGACCCAGAGTTCATCCCCCGAAAGTATTATCAAGTGTATGAGCAGAAACACGGTTTTCTGCCCAATCTCAGTATCCTCGACTTGCTTTTCAACGAAGGCAACGAGGCCATTCTTTATTTATAGCATAGACAAGCCACACGGCTATGCTTCCTGTTGGCGGATTCCCATACGCGCCTCGACAACGTTGACAACATAGTCGCCCAGTTTTTCGCATTCCTGTATGATATCCATGTACATGGTTCCTATCGCATAGGTGTATTTATGCTCGTTCACATCGTTGATGTTCTGCGAGCGAAGCTGGTCGCGGTAATTATTGATTTCATTCTCGATGTTGAACGAGTGGTGAATGTCGTTCTCGTGTTTGTGCCCCACCAATATACTGTTCATCTGCGTGAGTGCGTCATCGGTGAGTTCAAACATCTGGAAAATACGATTGTATTGTTCCTCTGAGAAATTCTCTTTGCCCTTGAAGCGACGATTTTCAGTGCGCGCTATGTTGAAGCAAGCATCGCCTATACTTTCTAATTCCGAAATTTCACGCAGCATCGATCTCACCTTTTCCTTGGTCTCATCACTCAGATGGGCATTCCCCACCTCATCAAGATACTTGGCAATCTCGATTTCCATGTTGTCAGAGATGCTCTCATATTTCTCAATGCGGGCGAAAAGTTTGGAAAATTCAGCCTCATCGTCTATCGTCAGCAGCTCACGCACCATGCCAAACATACGCTGCAAGCGCTCTGCGAACGACTGAATCTCCTTACTCGCCTCAAGTACGGACAGCTCAGGGGTTTTCATAATGCCAGCCTGTATGAAGCGAAGACGGAAATCTTCTTCAGCTTCAATATTAGAAGGCTTTATCATGTTGCTGACAAGCTTCTCCAACTGTGGGATAAACCAGATAAGTAAGGACGTGTTGGCAACATTGAAGGTAGTATGGAAGGCTGCCAGCACGATCGGAAGCTTAACAGCGGCCTCGGCACGGCCCAACACATGGCTGGCCGGATCGTAGCCGACAAAGTCACAAACCATATCAATGAACGGATAGAACACACAAACCACCCACGTTACGCCAATGATGTTGAACATAAGATGAGCCAATGCAGCCCGACGGGCTTGCGTATTGGCGCCGAGTGCAGCCAAATTGGCCGTGATGGTAGTGCCAATGTTCTCGCCCATCACAAGAGCGATACCAAGATAGATAGGAAGCACACCCGTAGAACACATGAGAATAGTAATCGCCATAACAGCTGCTGACGACTGTACGATACAAGTGATTAAAGTTCCGATGGCGAGGAACACAAAGATACTCCCATAACTGTTGACATCTATTGACTTAAAGAATTCGATAACGGCTGGATTATGCTCCAATTGTAGGTCTTCCCCCCCAGCACTGAGCAACACAAGGCTGAAAAACATAAACGAAAGGCCAAAGAGGAAGTCGCCAATGTAACGCATTTTACGCGTATAGATAAGGATAATGCCCACCAAAAAGGCTGGAAACACAAAGCTTGTCAAATCAACGGAATAGCCCAAGGACATAATCCAGGCCGTGAGCGTGGTACCGATGTTGGCTCCCATTATGACAGAGATGGCCTGTGCAAGCGTCAGCAGTCCGGCATTGACGAACGAAACGGTCATTACCGTAGTGGCAGACGACGACTGGACGGCGCAGGTGATGAAAGTTCCCGTCAGCATTCCTGTAAATCGGTTGGTGGTCATTGCGCCCAAGATATGCCGCAACTGTGAACCCGCCATTTTCTGAAGAGCTTCGCTCATGACTTTCATTCCATAAATAAGGAGCGCCAGCGAACCTATAATCTTGAAAAAAATAGCTAAATAATCACTTGTAGTCATAATTAATTGTATTGTAATGCGATATTTTTTGCACTTAGCCCAGAATTTGTTAACTTTATAGCCAATTAACAAGGCATATTTCATAAGGATGAAACAAGTATTACAAATTCGATGCAAAAATAATAAAAAAACTTTAGAAGTTCCTATAGGAAGTACACTTTCTGAAATTTTTAATGAACTAAATATAGAAATGGAGCATGGCCCAGTCAGTGCCAGAGTGAACAACAAGGTAGAGGGCATGCACTTCCGGGTGTATCACAACAAAGACATTGAGTTTCTTGACCTTCACACGTCTTCTGGCATACGAACCTACACCCGTTCGTTGTTCATGGTGCTCTGCAAGGCAGTTCACGACATCTATCCGGGCAGCGAAGTGGTAATCGACATTCCCGTCTCGAATGGCTATTATTGCAATCTGAAGTTAGGACATGCCGTAGAAGAGGAAGATGTTGCCAAGATTCGCCAACGTATTCATGAAATCATCGCAGCGCAAATACCCATCCTACGCTTTGAGACTACCACTGAGGCAGCGATCGAAATGTTTGAGAAACTGGGCGATGAGGCAAAGGTGAAGCTCCTGAAGAGCAGCGGTTCGCTCTACACGACTTATTATAAGCTTGACGATTACAAGGATTACTATTACGGTTCGATGCTGACGAACACAAAAGAGATAAAGCTTTTCGGCATAGAGAAGTACTTTGACGGCATCCTGCTTCGCATTCCATCTGTGAAAGACCCATCAAAACTGGGCGAATTCATCCGCCAAGACAAGATGTTTGAGGTGTTCAAGGAACACCATCGCTGGCAAAACATACTGGGAGTGAGCACTGTTGGCGACTTTAACGAGGCGGTTAAAAAAGGCCTTTCCAATGATCTCATCCACGTCAGCGAAGCCTTGCAGGAAAAAAAGATCGCCCAAACCGCCGAGACTATCGCACGACGGAAGGGAACAAAGGTAGTGCTCATCGCCGGCCCGTCATCGAGCGGCAAGACAACCTTTTGCAAACGTCTCTCTGTTCAGCTGCTCACATGCGGCATAAAGCCGATACAGGTATCGTTGGACGACTATTTCGTTGACCGTCAGAACACCCCCAGAGATGAGAATGGTGAGCTCGACTACGAAAGCATCCATGCTTTGAACATCGCGCTCATCAACGAGCAGTTTGCGGCACTCTTCAGAGGAGAGGAAGTGAAGCTGCCAAAATACAACTTTCAGACAGGAAAGAGCGAGAGAAGTGGCAAGAAACTCCAACTGAAAGCCAACAATATCCTTGTGGTGGAAGGCATACATGCCCTGAATCCTGAGCTTACGGCACACATTCCAGACGAACAGAAATTCAAAATCTATGCGTCCGCCCTGACAACCATCCTCCTCGACGATCACAACTACATCCCTACGACTGACAACCGCCTGCTCCGTCGCATCGTCCGCGACTACAAATATCGCGGTTGCTCAGCGCAGGAGACCATTCGCCGATGGCCCAGCGTGCGGGCAGGCGAGAATAAGTGGATATTCCCTTATCAGGAAAATGCCGATGTCATGTTCAACAGTGCCATGTTGTTCGAACTCGCCGTCATAAAGAATCAAGCTGAGGAGGTGTTGGAACAGGTACCGGAAAGATGCGAGGAGTATGCCGAGGCCTATCGCTTACGAAAATTCCTCAAATACTTCTCCCCCCTGCCCTACAAAAGTCTGCCACCAACCTCACTTTTACGCGAATTCCTGGGCGGATCGTCGTTCAAATACTAAAATTGCGTCATTACTCTGTCCTAAATACTCTTAGCAAGACAAGACTATTCACGACTATACGCTCCACGTCTTTTTGCAGATTGTGCATTTATCGCAGTTTGCAAAAAGACTTTTATATTCGAAATCACATATATAATAATGTGGCTTTGCCAGACAGCAACCAACATTCTCCGTTAATTTCGCCTCACTGTCATGGGTCAAAAATCAATCGTCACAATAGAATCTTTAACCTCCTGAAAATACATCGGTAAAAAAACAGAGTGAAAGCCCAGACACAACGAAAGCGCTCATTGCCACAATCTGCCTGTCTCAGACAAAAAAAATAACAACAATACAAATATATTTTATTTCAAGCGTTTATCTATAAAATTGCCACTATCAACCCATCATAATTTAACATTTAATACTAAAACCACTATTACCGTTCCCTTTTTTCTATTTCAGCCACATATTCAATAGATTACAATTAAGAAATTAAAATGTTATTTTTCAGCAAAATATTTTGTTTATTCAATTTTTATTCGCACTTTTGCCACGGAACTAACTATAAACAAAACAATTTCTATGGAAGAACAAATCGAAGTGAAAGAACTCGAACATGTTGTTGTGCTCTTTTCCGGCGATTCCGGTGACGGAATGCAACTTGCAGGCAACATCTTTTCCAATGTTTCAGCAACAGTGGGAAATGGAATCTCAACTTTTCCTGACTATCCTGCAGACATCCGCGCCCCGCAAGGTTCATTAACTGGTGTCAGTGGATTCAGAGTGCACATCGGTGCAGGAAAAGTTTATACACCTGGTGACAAGTGCGATGTACTGGTAGCAATGAATGCAGCCGCTTTAAAAACGCAATACAAGAACTGCAAACCACAGGGAACCATCATTCTTGATACAAATTCCTTTGGTCCTCGCGACTTGCGAAAGGCTGAATTCACAACAGACGATTATCTTGGCGAGCTGGGTATTGACCCAGACCGTGTCGTAGCTTGTCCTATCACCAAAATGGTGAAAGACTGTCTTGCTGATTCCGACATGGATAACAAGGCGATGCTCAAGTGCCGCAACATGTTTGCCTTGGGTCTTGTTTGCTGGTTGTTCAACCGCGATCTCGAATTGGTGGGCAATTTCCTGAGAGACAAGTTCAAGAAAAAGCCAGCGATTGCCGAAGCCAACATTAAAGTGGTGGAGGCTGGATACAACTATGGGCACAACATCCATGCCTCTGTCCCCAACACTTACCGCATAGAGACTAAGGAGAAGCAAGCCGGCCGGTATATGGACATCACCGGCAACAAAGCAACAGCCTACGGTTTGATAGCAGCTGCCGAGAAGGCGGGGCTGAAACTGTACCTGGGCTCATATCCCATCACCCCAGCAACAGACATCCTTCACGAGCTGGCTAAGCACAAATCTCTCGGTGTCATCACCGTACAGAGCGAAGATGAGATATCAGCAGCAGCCACAGCCATCGGCGCATCGTTCGCGGGTGCTTTGGCAGTAACCACAACTTCTGGTCCTGGTATCTGCCTGAAGAGCGAGGCCATGAACTTGGCTGTCATCGACGAGTTGCCGCTCGTTATTGTCGATGTTCAGCGTGGTGGACCATCTACCGGTCTTCCAACCAAGTCAGAGCAGACCGACCTTCTGCAAGTACTCTATGGCAGAAACGGTGAGAGCCCAATGCCAGTGATTGCCGCCACCAGCCCTACCGACTGTTTCGATGCCGCTTTTGCAGCTTGTAAGATGGCATTGGAGCACATGACACCAGTAGTGCTCCTCACCGACGCATTCATTGCCAACGGTTCGTCAGCATGGAAGTTACCCGACATCGCAGACCTTCCAGAGATTCGCCCACACTATGCCACTGAGGCACAGCGCTACTCATACAGACCATACAAGCGCGATGAGTACAGCAACGTACGTTATTGGGCCATTCCGGGAATGGAAGGCTACACACATATCCTCGGAGGATTGGAGAAAGACGGCAAGACTGGCGCCATCTCTACAGAACCAGAGAACCACCACAAGATGGACACCCTACGTTTCGAGAAGGTTGCCCGCATTCCGGTCCCAGATCTCACAGTCCAAGGCGATGCTGACGATGCTGAGTTGCTCATCGTAGGTTTCGGAAGTACCTACGGTCACTTGTATTCAGCCATGCAGGAGTTACGTGCGAAAGGCCATAAGGTTGCACTTGCACAATTCAAGTTCATCAACCCACTGCCAGCCAACACCGCCCAGATACTGGGTAAGTACAAAAAGGTGGTGGTAGCCGAGCAGAACCTTGGCCAGTTGGCAGCTTTGCTCCGCATCCGCATCAACCATTTCGCACCCTACCAGTACAATCAGGTAAAGGGTCAGCCATTTGTTGTTCAGGAACTCGTCAAGGGCTTCGAGCGACTCATCTCCCTCCCATTGCCAAAGGATGATTGTGGTACGTTCTATTCACGAATCTTACAATAAAAAGGAAAAATCAAAAATGAGCGAATATACAGAAAAAGATTTCAAGAAAGGTCAACCAAGATGGTGCCCTGGTTGTGGCGACCACTTCTTCTTGGTGAGTTTCCAAAAAGCTATGGCCGAAATAGGCATCCCTCCTCATCAGACTGCGGTTATCTCTGGTATTGGATGTTCAAGCCGTTTGCCCTACTATGTCAACACGTATGCCATGCAGACCATCCACGGTCGTGCAGCTGCCATTGCCACAGGCGCAAAGGTTGTGAATCCAGAACTTGCCGTTTGGCAAGTGTCAGGCGACGGCGACGGTCTGGCCATTGGTGGAAACCACTTCATCCATGCCATGCGCCGAAACATCAATCTGAACATGATTCTCTTGAACAACCGCATCTACGGTTTGACCAAGGGACAGTATTCACCTACCAGTCCACGTGGTTTTGTATCAAAGTCAACACCATTCGGTAGTGTTGAGGACCCATTCCGCCCAGCAGAGCTCTGCTTCGGCGCACGCGGCAAGTTCTTCGCCCGCAGTGTTGCCACCGATGCGCAGGAGACCATCAACATCCTCAAGGCTGCCAACAGTCACAAGGGTGCCGCTGTCTGCGAGATTCTCCAGAATTGCGTCATTTTCAACGACGGATGCCACAACAGCATCTATAACAAGGAAGGCCGCAGCAAGAATGCCATCTATGTTCGTCAGGGACAGCCGTTGGTATTCGGCGAGAACAACGAGTACGGACTGGTGCAGGAAGGCTTCGGTCTGAAGGTGGTGAAGATTGGCGAAAACGGTGTCAAGCTGGAGGATATTCTCATTCACGACGCACACTGTGTTGACGACACCCTACAGCTGAAGTTGGCCATGATGGACAACGAACACGGTTTCCCAGTAGCCTTGGGTGTTATCCGCGACGTGGAGGCTCCCACATACGACGAGGCTGTCAATGCGCAGATTGAGGAAGTGAAAGGTAAGAAGCCTTATCACAACTTCATGGAACTGCTCGAAACCAACGACATTTGGGAGGTTCAATAAGTCAATTGTACAGACAAACATAATCGGGAGGATGCTTTCCATACGGAGAGCATCCTCTTTTCGTTTGTCACAGTTGCCCGAATCCCACTCTTCGGGCAACGATTGACAGAATTGAAAAGTGAGTCGCACACCTATAAAATAGGAGCAGTAAGACATAGATACAGAAGACTCAATTTAAAAGGTCAGCTTTCGTTGTGTGATAGCTTACCATTCATTGCACAATAGGTAAGCTATTGAAATGCCAAACCTCACACATCGCAACAACAATGAAAAACGCATCAACAAAGATGTACGGCAGACTTGCCAATCATTGCCGACAAATCAGCCCTAACCGGTCGTTCCACCGCAATTTCACCATTCGATATTGGGCACATCGCTCCCAAGCGTTTTTTATCCCGTTGTTGGCCTTTCGCCTTCCTTTCCGCATCGGCATAGTCCGCCACACCTTTGCTTGAGCGCTTTGATTCACAATCTGTTATCAGATTTAATGCTCACTATTAGAAGATGATAATTTTGTTTCCGGAATGATTCAATTCGCTTGTCTGCCGCTTCCCTGCCAACTTTTCTCACCGCAGCTCACGACGTTTTCCACAGAAGGGCAAACGAACAGCTCGGCAAACGAATAAAATCAGGGGCATCTTGAACTAACGATTTGCGGATAAAAGAAAAAAAAGAGCCCATATCCAAAGGCTGATTTACGATTGAAGAAAGCTTCAAGCATAAAGGTAAATTGGCCTTTGGATACAGACTCCGTGAGTCGTGTGCAGTCAATCGGGAGACTTAGATTTTCTCTCCGTAGCAGAGATCGCCGGCATCGCCAAAGCCGGGAACGATGTACTGGTGCTCATTCAGTCCTTCGTCGATGGCCGCACACCAAATGGTGGTGGTGCTATCGGGGAAGGTTTTCCTGATGTGCTCTATTCCTTCGGGCGCCGCACACACACAGGCTACATGGACATGACGAGGCGTTCCCTTGGTGAGAATGGCCTTGTAGCCCAGTTCCATCGAACCGCCTGTTGCGAGCATGGGGTCGGCAATGATAAGCGTCTTTCCATCAATATTCGGTGTGGCAAGGTACTCCACGTGGATTCCAACTTCGTGATGCTCCTCATCCTTGTATTCACGGTAAGCGCTGACAAAGGCATTGCCGGCATGGTCGAAGATGTTGAGAAAACCATTGTGGAACGGCAATCCAGCACGGAAGATAGTGGCGAGGACAATCTTGTCAACAGGCACGTTGACTTTCGACTTGCCTAATGGAGTCTCGATTTCCTTTGTTACGTACTGGAGTCTCTTTGAGATTTCGAAAGCCTCGAATTCACCGATACGCATCACATTGTTTCGGAACAACAGACGATTCTTCTGATAGCTCTTGTCTCGGATTTCCGCCATGTACTGGTTGATGATGGAGTTTTGCTCTGAGAAGTTAATGATTTCCATTTTTGATTTGCCTATATTAAAATTTAAGAGATAAATTCAAGAATTTCGCACTATTCTTTGTTATCTATAGCTTTAGTTGCTTCCATTTAGGAAAGGTTTAAACTGTGCAAAGTTACATTTTTTTTCAAGAACTACGAAATCTAAAAACAGTTTCCCAAAATAATTTCTAAATATTTTATCCTCTTTTTTTCAGTTTTTCTTTTCAGAGAATGATATTTCATCGTTAAATTCCGCAATCAACAAACTTCAATCACAGAACGCTATCTTGGGCGATGATGTTTTTAGTCTTATGATCAATACCGAGTGAATTATTATCAGGATGATGCGAATTCGAGATAAGATAGAATTATATTCTTAGTAATCAGTGCTTATTTAGTTTTATAATTTATTGATTTTTTGATAATAAATATACAAAAACAAGACATATAACTAAGTTTTTAGAGGGGGCTTTTATCCTAAAATGCATAGAAAATATAAAAAAGTAGATTAAAATTATATTTTTTTATTTTATTTTTTTACCTTTGAGGCATGAAACGTTTCAGTAATAATAGTTTTACATTAATTTAAATTTAAAATCAAAAAGCATGAAAAAGTATTATTTTTTTATTTTTATTGTAGCATTTATATGCTCTAGTTGTTCCAATGAATTGGAAGAAAAAAGTAATTTGGCAGAAAACGACTCTAAGGAGTTAATATTGCTTAAAGAAAATCTAAGTAATTTTAACAAAGATTATTCCCTCTTGAACTTCGATAATGGTTTGAGATATAATAGAGCTAAAAAATATTCTTGGTTTAAAAGGGTTCTTCTTACCGCAGTAGCAGATGTTGGTGCTTATTTAGCAGACGGCAAGGTGTCAGATGCTGTTACTGCCTCTACTTTAACTTGGAATATTTTAAAAGAAAGAAATGCAGAAATAGAGAAAGCAAATAAAGATGTAGAAGCTGACAAACAAGCGAGTGCTTGTGTATTTAAAGATAGCCCAAGCGTATATCTTGAGAAAAGAGAAACAATTGGGGATATACATAATTTTCTTTCTGTAAAATTGATACAAGAATTTGGAGATACTATTAGTGAAGTACCTTCAGAATAATTAATAAAGTCTATTTATAAAGATATTAAAGATTTTAATTTAGCTGTTAATGAGGATATTGATATTCAAAACTCTATCAAGAATATAGATAAAATACTTAATGCATTCAATCCGGATTTAAGCGTTTCTGAAAATTTCAATAATTTAAAAAATATAACAACTGATCGTGTTACAAAAGAAATGTTTGATGTATGCAGTATTGTTGTAGAGGGATTAGAAAATATTCCTGATACAGACACTACTTACATAAAAAAGGTAAACGCAACTATAGAAGATTCAAATCTTAGTGACGAAATTAAAGAAAATCTATTGAAATCAGTATCAATTGCTAATTCAAGTGCTTTATTATGGAATACCGATGCACTTTTAAAAACAAGAAACAATGAATAGAAACAAAGTATTTTTAGTTTTGGCTTTTTTCTGCCTGTTTCCATTAACAAATTTCGCTCAAAAAGGTAAATCCGACATTATGCTTCAATTTGAAGGGTGCGCATTCGGAGATATGAAACCAGAAGAACGGGCAATAGTAGGTAATTATTACATCACCAACAGACTGTATGTAGGTACAAGACTGACAGATGCGACTTTGTTGATGAAGCAGGATGACAAGCGAGAGTATTTCAAGACAAGAAGCTATGGATTGAATGTGGGGTATAGAGTGATAAAAGACGACTTGTTCAACCTCATCACAGAGGCTGGTTACAGCCTTTCTTTGAAAAGTAGTGATTGGAGATACAACACTTGTCATTTGATGTGCTACATAGAAATAGAACACCACAAAATGTTCTTTCGCTTTGGTATAGGTGGGAAACATTATGACACGCGTGGTGCTGCACACAAGAACTATTTAAAGCCAATAGGCAGTCTTGGGTTTGGTATTAGAATTTAAACTTCATAGAAACTAAAAAGATGTGAGAAACAGAAACCTTATGTATTTAAGGAGACTGCAACTCGCATCTTTTTTCTTTATCTTATATACGCTCTCTATCAATATATTTACACTTTATATACATAGAAACATCCAAGTATCAAATTGTATGTTTATGGCTGCTAAGGGATTAAACGTTTCATAGAACTTGCACTAAAAAACGGTCATAATTGCAAGGTGAACTTTACAAAATGATAGTTACAGAGAGATAGAACTAAATAAAAATAGGATAAAAAAAGAAAAAGGAAGTGTTTTTTTGAGAGGAAGTTATCTTTTATATATTTTTTTTTATAACTTTGCCACAATAATTATAGTCTTATCCGCATATTGAATTCAAACGATAGGATAGAAAGCGCCAAGATTGTGGCCAAAAGCAATGGTTTTGAAGGTATAAAGATTGAAGTAAGTAATATAAATATTTTTCAACTAAATACATTTTTAAAGTAATGGCAAAGTTTGATAAAAGCGTACTTGAAAAGTACGGTATCACAGGAACAACAGAAGTTGTTTACAATCCTTCTTATGAGGTTTTGTTCGAAGAAGAAACAAAAGAAGGTCTCGAAGGTTTTGAAAAAGGTCAGGTTTCAGAACTTGGTGCAGTAAACGTAATGACAGGTGTTTACACTGGTCGTTCACCTAAAGATAAATTCATCGTTGACGACGAGAACTCGCATGACACCGTTTGGTGGACATCCGACGAATACAAGAACGACAACAAGAAAGCATCAAAAGAGGCTTGGGCTGCCGTAAACAGCATCGCCAAGAAAGAATTGTCCAACAAGAGATTGTTCGTGGTTGACGGTTTCTGCGGTGCCAACAAGGATACCCGCATGAAGATTCGCTTCATCATGGAAGTAGCATGGCAGGCTCACTTCGTTTCCAACATGTTCATCAAGCCTATCAATCAGGAAGAGCTTGACCAAGAGCCCGACTTCATCGTTTACAATGCTTCAAAGGCTAAAGTTGAAAATTACAAGGAACTCGGCTTGAACTCTGAGACCGCAGTTGTGTTCAACGTTACAACCAAGGAGCAGGTTATCATCAACACATGGTACGGCGGTGAAATGAAGAAGGGTATGTTCTCAATGATGAACTACTACTTGCCATTGAAGGGCATCGCTTCTATGCACTGCTCTGCCAACACAGATCTCAACGGTAAGAATACAGCAATCTTCTTCGGTCTCTCTGGTACAGGTAAGACAACATTGTCAACCGATCCAAAGCGCCTTCTTATCGGCGACGATGAGCACGGATGGGACGACAACGGTGTGTTCAACTTCGAAGGTGGCTGCTATGCAAAGGTGATCAACCTCGACAAAGAGTCTGAGCCAGACATCTACGCCGCTATCAAGCGCAACGCTCTTCTTGAGAACGTAACTCTTGACGCACAGGGCAAAATTGATTTCGCAGACAAGAGCACAACAGAGAATACTCGTGTCTCTTACCCTATCACCCACATTAAGAACATCGTTCGCCCCATCTCAGCTGGTCCAGCTGCAAAACAGGTAATCTTCCTGTCTGCTGACGCATTCGGTGTACTTCCTCCAGTATCAATCTTGACTCCAGAGCAGACCAAGTACTACTTCCTCTCTGGCTTCACAGCAAAATTGGCTGGTACAGAACGTGGTATCACTGAACCAACTCCAACATTCTCTGCTTGCTTCGGTCAGGCTTTCTTGGAACTTCATCCAACAAAGTATGCTGAGGAATTGGTAAAGAAGATGGAAAAGAACGGCGCCAAGGCTTACTTAGTTAACACGGGTTGGAACGGATCAGGCAAGCGTATCTCCATCAAGGACACACGTGGCATTATCGACGCAATCCTTGATGGCAGCATCAACAAGGCTGACACAAAGCAGATTCCTTACTTCAACTTCGCTGTTCCTACAACTCTTCCAGGTGTTGACACCAACATCCTCGACCCACGCGACACATACGCTGACGCAGCACAGTGGGATGAGAAGGCTAAGGACCTCGCAGCACGCTTCCAGAAGAACTTTGTCAAATACACTGGCAATGAGGCTGGTAAGGCTCTCGTAGCAGCTGGTCCACAGCTCTAATAGCAAAAGATGACAATTTAAGATAAAAAAAGCCCTGTTCTCCTGAAGAACAGGGCTTTTTAGTATAACAAATCAGTACTAAACAAACTTAAAAAACATGGTTATATACCATATTTTACATAATTAACGAGTAAAAAGCACTTTATCTAAAGAATTCTAATTAAATTTGCATCCAAATTGAATTATTAGCATTTCATGAGAAATAAGATATATTCCCTTTTTGCTATCCTTACAGCATCACTCTTGTTGACTTCATGTATGAAGGACGAAGAGACAGACAAGAATAACGTAACTTACGGCGACACAGCTATCACGGCTTTCTCACTGGGCACACTGAATCAAGTTTGCCATACCGTCAACAAAGCCGGCGGGGACTCAACCTACACCACAACGTTCAAAGCTGAGGCGTATAAATTCTACATTGATCAGGCACAAGGACTGATTTACAACCCCGACTCTTTGCCATACGGCACCGATATCGCACATGTTCTGGCCAAGACCTCTGCGAAAAACGGAGGCATCGTCTCGATAAAATCGACAACCGACGAGAGCCTGAAGTATTTCTCTGAGAAAGATTCAACTGACTTTACCAACCCACGCACACTGATTGTCACCTCGCGAGATGGCAAAAGCTACCGTCAATACAAGGTTACGGTGAACGCTCACAAGCAACAAGGTGACGTTTTCTCATGGTCAACCATGCCAGCGAGCGCCGATTTGGAACAACTGGATGGGCATAAGGCTGTCGCTTTCGGTGGTAAGGTGTTCGTATTTGGAAACAAGGACGGTCTCACCCACGGCTATTATACCGCCGAAGGAGATGGGCAGACATGGACTCAGCTGCCAACAACTTTTGCAGCAGATACATATAAGGGTGTCATCGCTCACGAAAACAATCTCTATCTTGTAGAAAACGGAGTGGTAAAACGCTCTGCCGACGGACTGACATGGACCTCTGTCAGCTCTACCTCACTCGCACGGTTGGTGGCAGAAACCAAAACAGAGTTATACGGTCTTTCAACAGCTGGCACTTTGTACGTATCGAAAGACAACGGCGTATCATGGGCAGCCGAAGAACTCGACGACGAGGCTTCAAAACTTCCCAATGCAAACTTCGGTTATATTGCAAAACCACTGACAACCAACAGCACCATCGAGTGCATCATGATGGTTGGAACATCGGGAACACAGCCAAATGCGGTTGTTTGGACAAAACTCGTTGACCAACAGTCAGCCTCCAACTACAAATGGAGTTTCGTTGAGGCTAACAATGCTTACTCGCTGCCTAATTACACAGACCTAACGCTACTGAATTACGACGACAAGGCATTGGCAATGGGCATCGATAACGGTGCTTTCGCAAAGATACTCTCAAGCGAGGACGGCGGCATCACATGGAAAAGATTTACCAAATTTGCCTATCCTGCAGACGCAACAGTTTCTGGCTCATTTGCAGCGACTGTCGATAGCCAGCAATATATATGGCTGATCAGCGGAGGGAAAGTATGGCGCGGCCGACTTAACAGCGCCGGATGGATAAAGGGACAGACTGCATTTACAGAATAATCCAGCATACATGCAGAGTCCCCGACTTGTTGACTATTGATAAAATAAGACCTGACGGCCGACAAAAAGAAAGTCAAAGAAACCAATAAAGGGAAGTAAGGCTTAGACAATAAATGAAAAATATTCTGTTCTACATATTACTTATGATTGCTGCTGTCCCCACAAAGGCACAGGATGGAGAGGAATATAGAATGGAAATAGGTGCTGGAGCTGGATTGACGGGCTACCTTGGCGACTTCAATGGCTCACTAACCAAAGACTTACAACCAATGGGAAGCTTATTGGCGCGCTATAATTTCAACCCTTACATGGGGCTGAAGATGAATGTATCGTATGGCAAGATGAAAGGAAAATCAAGCGACGTGAAGACCTACTATCCCAAGTTCGCAGAAAATCCATACGAATTTAACAATACGCTGATTGACGTCGGGCTGACATACGAATACAACTTCTGGCCCTATGGCACAGGAAAGGAGTACAGGGGGGCAAAGCGTCTGACACCATTCGTTTTCGGTGGCTTCGGCGCAACCTACGTAAAGCTCGACAAAGGAGACAAGAAATCAGTCTTTTCGGCAAACTTGCCGATTGGAATTGGTGTCAAATATAAATTAGGTGAACGAACGAACATTGGCCTTGAGTGGGCCATGCATTTCTCTTTATCCGACGAACTCGACGGACAGAAAGACCCTTACGACATTAAGAGCAGTGGAATCTTCAAGAACACCGACTGCTATTCATCACTACAGGTCACATTCACCTATAGTTTCATGGCCAAATGCAGGACTTGTCACAACGACGACGAGTAATGACGCTGGCCTTCCATTCATTTAAGTAACGAAAAAATCTTCGCATTCTATGGCAGAAGAACTGGATATGACACGAATACCGCAGCACATTGCCATCATCATGGACGGCAACGGACGCTGGGCTACTGAGCGAGGAAAGGAACGCTCATACGGCCATCAGGCTGGGGTTGACACCGTTCGGCGCATCACCTCCGAGTGTACGCGTTTGGGAGTGAAGTATCTTACACTTTACACCTTCTCGACCGAGAATTGGAATCGCCCCTCCGACGAGGTTGCAGCTTTGATGGGGTTAGTGCTTACATCGCTTGAGGACGAAATATTCATGAGGAACAATGTGCGTTTCCATGTTATCGGCGATATCGAACGTCTGCCTAAAGAAGTGCAGGACAAGCTTCAGGAAACCATGGACCACACCGTAAAGAACAATTCCATGACCATGGTAGTGGCACTGAGCTACTCATCGCGTTGGGAACTGACAAAGGCTGCACGCGACATTGCCAGGAAAGTGAGGAACAACGAGCTGAAAATCGAGGATATCACAGAACAGACCATCAGCGAGAACTTGTGTACTCACTTCATGCCAGACCCCGAACTGTTAATCAGAACTGGCGGAGAACTACGCATTTCCAACTATATGCTGTGGCAGTTGGCCTATTCCGAGTTGTATTTCTGCAACACCTATTGGCCAGACTTCGACGAAGCCGACCTGCACAAGGCCATCATTGACTACCAAAGTCGCCAACGCCGCTTCGGTAAGACAGAGAAACAAGTTGAAACAGAACAAGAAAAAATATAAGATACGCTATCAATGAATAGAATAAATAAGGTCCTGATTCTCATGACCATAGTCCTCGGACTGGGTTTGCAGGCAAATGCCCAGGAGAAAATCGTAAATCCCACTATCACCTACGCAGGAAACCCACAAGTCTATAAACTGGCAGGATTGTCTGTGTCGGGCGTTGAAGGATATGAAGACTATGTGCTGACGGGCATTTCCGGACTGACGGTAGGCCAGGAGCTCGAAATTCCTGGCACGGCAATAACAGACGCCGTAAAACGCTATTGGAAACACGGTCTCTTCTCCGACGTCTCAATCGCCGTGGACTCACTCATTGGCAACAATGCCTATCTGCACATCTATCTTCAGACCCGCCCTCGCGTATCAAGCATCAACTATCTCGGCCTGAAGAAATCAGAGCGCGATGATATGGAACAGAAACTTGGTCTGCTCAAGGGAGGACAGATCACCCCGAACATGATTAACCGCGCACAGTTGCTTGCAAAGAAATATTTTGATGAAAAGGGCTACAAGGATGCCGTGGTCAACATTCGGCAGCGCGATGACGTAACAGCCAAGAATCAAGTGATCCTCGACATTGACGTTGACAAGAAGGAAAAGAAGAAGGTCCGCAAGATCATCATCGAAGGTAACGAACAGATTTCAGACAGCAAAATCAAGGGATCAATGTTCAAGAAAGGTGCGCTGGCAAAGACACACGAGGCTGGTAAATTGGGCAACCTTCTCAAATCAAAGAAATTCACCCCAGAACGTTGGGAGGAAGACAAGAAGAACCTCATCGCCAAATACAACGAATATGGCTTCCGCGACGCAACCATCGTTAAGGACAGTGTTTGGAATGCCGATGCCAAGCACGTCAACGTTTATGTGAAAGTGGACGAGGGAAAGAAATATTACATCCGCAACATCACATGGGTGGGCAACACTGTCTATTCGACCGATTATCTCTCCAAACTACTCGACATGCACAAGGGAGATGTCTATAATCAGAAGTACATGAGCAAACGACTTTCTGAGGACGATGATGCGGTGGGCAATGCCTATTGGAACAATGGCTACCTGTTCTACAATCTCCAACCAACTGAGGTGAATATTGTCGGCGATTCCATCGACCTTGAAATGCGTATCTACGAAGGACAACAGGCCCACATCAACCGAGTTAGAATCAATGGAAACGACCGTCTCTATGAAAATGTGGTACGCCGCGAACTCCGCACAAAGCCAGGCGATCTCTTCTCAAAGGAGGCACTGCAGCGTACGGCTCGTGAACTGGCGTCGATGGGACACTTCGATCCAGAGTCCGTATCTCCTGATACAAAGCCTAACTATGAGGATGGTACAGTAGATATCGACTGGAATCTGAAACAGAAGGGCAACGACCAGATTGAATTCTCACTGGGTTGGGGACAGACAGGTGTGACGGGACGCATCGGATTAAAGCTGAACAACTTCTCCATGGCCAACCTTTTCCGCAAGAACAAGGAGCACAGGGGTATCCTCCCCATCGGCGATGGCGAGACATTATCGCTGAGCGCACAGACCAACGGCCGTTACTACCAGTCATACAGTCTTCAATATTCCACCAACTGGTTAGGCGGGAAGCGCCCTATCCAGTTCACCGTAGGTTCGTACTTCTCAAAAATGACTGACTTTTCGAACAATTATTACAACAGTGGTTATATGAACAATTATTATAATTATATGTACGGTTACGGAAATTACAATTATAATAATTACGAAAATTACTACGATCCCAACAAATACCTTCAACTTTTGGGTGTCAACGTAGGTTGGGGAAAGCGTCTGTCATGGCCCGACGACTATTTCACGCTGTCATTGCAGCTTTCCTATCAGCGGTATATGCTTAAGAATTGGCGCTACTTCCTTATGACAAACGGAACAGCCAACAACTTGAACCTGAGCATCTCCATCAACCGCACATCAACCGACAACCAGCTGTTCCCACGTCGCGGTTCAGAATTTACGGCCTCATTGACCATCACCCCGCCTTGGTCTAAGTTGGACAAGAAAGATTACAAGAATCTTGCCAAAGACGAAAATTCACCAACGTTCCAACAAGAGCAGCAAGAGAAATACAAATGGATTGAATACCACAAATGGAAGTTCAAGGCTCGCACGTTCACAGCGCTGACAAACGGCACGAAATGTTTCGTTTTGATGACCCGTGTCGAACTCGGTTTGCTCGGAAGCTACAACAAATACAAGAAAAGTCCGTTTGAGACCTACTATATGGGTGGTGACGGCATGAGCGGTTACTCCAACAACTACGCTGAGGAAACCATCGGACTGCGTGGTTACGACAACGGCGCCTTGACGCCAAGGGGGCAAGAGGGCTATGCTTACGAGCGCCTCTCACTCGAACTCCGTTATCCGTTCCTATTGGGCAACACCACTATTTACGGTCTTGGGTTTGTAGAGGCTGGTAACGCATGGAACGAAACCAAGAAGTTCAATCCGTTCGACATAAAGCGTTCTGCGGGAGTGGGTTTGCGCATCTTCTTACCTATGGTCGGCATGATGGGTATCGACTGGGCCTACGGTTTCGACAAAGTCATTGGTCCCAATGGATTGAAGAAGGGCGGAAGCCAGTTCCACTTCATCTTAGGACAAGAATTCTAATAAAATCAATAAAGGGAGACAAGCATACTAAACTTGCTTCTCTTCCCACCAACGAACTAAATAAATTCAAGGAGGGTTTATAATGAAAGATAAAAGAATGTTGAAGGCTATCAGGATTATCCTGCCGCTCTGCTTCTTTGCTCTGTTACCCCTGAGCATGCAAGCCCAGAAGTTCGCACTCATCGACATGGAATACGTGCTCAGCAATGTTCCAGCCTATGAACGTGCCAATGAGCAGCTCAACCAAGTCAGCAAGAAATGGCAAGCCGAGATTGAGGCTCTCAACACCGAAGCAGGCACGATGTACAAGAATTACCAAAACGAATTGGTATTTCTCTCTCAGGAACAGAAAAAGAAGAAGCAGGAAGACATTATGGCAAAGGAGAAACAGGCTTCCGACCTCAAACGCAAATATTTCGGTCCAGAAGGAGAGCTCTTCAAAAAGCGCACCAGTCTCATCTCGCCGATTCAGGAAGAAATCTACAATGCCGTTAAGGACATCTCCGACCAACGGGGCTACAGTCTGGTAATCGACCGCTCAAGTGCGACAGCCGGCATCATCTACGGCTCGCCAAAGGTGGACATCAGCAACGAGGTGCTGCAGAAACTGGGCTACGGAAACCAATAGAACAAAGGACGGGCATCACGGAAAAATCCCCTAACGCATGGGGAAACACCAATCCGAAGAAATGCGCCCGCCAACAATAAAGAAATTATAAACTATTAAATAACAAAGAAAGAAAATGAAAAAGCTTATTTTAATGTTGATGCTCTGTGCTCCAATGACTATGTTCGCACAGAAGTTTGGTCACCTTGATTCACAGGCACTCTTGCAGTCACTTCCTGAAGCAACAAGCGTTCAGCAGAAACTTGAGGCAAAAGGCAAGGAATATGAGAAACAACTCGCCGACATGCAGACAGAACTCCAGCGCAAGGCTGAGGAATACGACAAGACCAAGAGCACGATGAACGCTACAAAAAAGGCTGAAACCGAGAAAACTCTGCAGGATATGTACACCAAGATTCAGCAGACAGCTCAGGACAACCAAAAGGCTTTCAACGAAGAGCAGCAGAAGCAGTTAGGCCCTGTACTCGACAAAGTACGCAATGCCATTGCAGCTGTAGCTAAAGCAGGAAACTATACCTACATCATGGAGAAAGCCGCAGGCCAGCCTCTTTACATCAACGAGGCCATCAGCAAGGACATTACTGCTGAAGTGAAGGCTCAGTTGGCTAAGATGAAGTAAGTGAGCGGTGGAGATAAAGGGTGAGGTCACCGCAAGAATTGTCTTGTTGCGGTGACCTCCTTTTTTTCTTTCCAAACCTTCCAGTTGAGGTCTGAAACTATTTCAACTGATTGCTGGGCCGCTTCTCTCATGCCTTCGAATGCTTTTTCTGTCACAATGGATCATTGTAGCCTTACCAATGCTGACAGGCAGTCAGTGGCAGAAACTGGCAATACGGGCAATCAGAAAATCAAACCATGCGACCGGATGACCAACCAGACGCTAATCCTCCAAAAGGAGACAAAACAAAACACAATGAAAAAAACATTCCTTTTCCTTGCTTTGGCCCTGATGCCTTTGCTGACATCGGCACAGAGCCTGAAGTTTGCCTACTTCAGCTACAACGAAGTGTTGCAATCAATGGCCGACTATGCCACGGTCGTTCAGAACATGAAAGACCTGCGTGCGAAATACGATGCAGAGACACAACGGTCGGAAAAAGATTTCCATGCCAAGTATGAGAATTTTCTTGAAGAACAACGCAACCTCGCACCGTCTATCCTGAAAAAGCGACAAGCCGAAATACAAGAGATGATGTACAAGAACATGGCATTCAAAAAGGAATCGCAAAAACTGCTTGAGCAAGCCGAGAAACAGGCCTTCGCACCCGTGCATCAAAGACTGAGAGACACCGTCAGCGAGATGGGGCGCGAGAGTGGCTATGCTTTCATTCTCAACACTGATGACAACGCTTTGCCTTACGTTGACGCCACGATGGGTGAGAACATCACCGAGGCTCTGAAAACCGTTCTGAAATAAACGCTGATGGCTGACGCTCTTCCACAATCACCAGGCCCCATCGGTGTTTTCGATTCGGGCTATGGCGGCCTGACCATCCTTCATGGCATCCGCCAGCTACTGCCCCAATACGACTACATCTACCTTGGCGACAATGCGCGCGCACCCTACGGTTCGCGCTCGTTCGACGTGGTTTACCAATTCACCCGACAAGCTGTGCTGAAACTTTTCAGCATGGGTTGCCAACTGGTGATACTGGGTTGCAACACCGCATCGGCCAAAGCCCTGCGCACCATCCAGCAAACCGACCTTCCTGAACTCGACTCACGTCGCCGTGTGCTGGGCGTTATCCGTCCGACGGCCGAGATAATCGGAAAACTGACCGACTCCCGGCATGTCGGTATCTTAGCCACCGAAGGAACGGTGAAGAGCGAAAGCTACAACATGGAAATCAACAAGCTGTGGCCCGATATTGAGGTGACGGGGGTTGCCTGCCCACTGTGGGTACCGATTATTGAGAACAACGAGGCCAACGGGCCCGGTGCCGATTACTTCGTCAAGAAACGCATTGACCACATCCTTAGTCTCGACCCACGTATCGACACGATTATACTCGGATGCACACACTACCCCATCCTGATACCTAAAATCAAACAATACGTTCCCGAAGGCATCCGCATTATATCGCAAGGAAAATATGTGGCCGAAAGCCTGAAAGACTATCTCAACCGCCATGCCGACATGGACGAACGCTGCACGAAAGGCGGATCGGCAAGGTACTTTACTACCGAGAACGAGGAGAAATTCAAGGAAAACGCGCGGATATTCTTGCCCGAAGGTATAGAGGTGTCGCATCTGTCACTGGAATAATCTGCTCTAATTACTCCCTTTATGCGCCCCGACCGTGGCCCTTTTCCCACCCCATAGATTTTCTTTCAGACGGCCTTTTCTTCAACTTGACAACAGTGATTCCCACCGAATATCGACTGAAAATCGACAAAGAATCAGCTGGTCGATGAGCGACGACTGTAAAATATTTTCGCCATCGTCATCCCATAGCTCACCTTTCGATTGTCAAAAGGTCAGCTATGACCATGCGAAAGCTTAGCTTTTGCCAAGTGACAGGTAAGCTTTCAGAATAAAAACATGTAGAATTCTGAAACACAACGGATTGCGCAATCAACTATTTTAGTATTGATTGTCAATATTATTTGCCTGTAGCAGCAATCTTCTGGCAAATTCCCAGACCACGATTCCTGCCGTCACGCTTACGTTGAGCGAATGCTTGGTACCGAATTGCGGTATTTCCAAACAACCGTCGCTCATGTCAACCACCTCTTGCCTTACCCCTTTCACTTCGTTGCCCAGCACTACTGCACAAGACTGCCTGTCGCCCGCAAACGGAGTGGCAGGCAGTTCGTGCAATTTAGTCGATCCTTCCACCTGCTCTACGCTATAGACGAAATAATGGTTGGCCTTCAATTCACGGATGGCATCTTCGGTATTGGCAAAATATTTCCAATCAACGGAGTCCTCCGCACCAAGTGCCGTCTTGTGAATCTCAGCACTGGGCGGCGTGGCGGTTATCCCACAAAGATAGATGGCCTCCACCCGAAAGGCGTCGCATGAGCGGAACACGCTCCCCACGTTGTACAACGACCTCACATCGTCAAGGACGACGACGAGAGGCAGTTTGTTTGCCTCTTTAAACTCCTTGAGTGAGAGGCGGTTCATCTCTATTGTGCGCAGTTTTCTCATCGTATCGGATCCCTGTCGGCATTGGAAAGCGCATCAGGGAAATAGCTTCTGATTGATTATTTCAATGAAAATGCAATCGCATACGACTTGATTTGCTTCACCATCGACAGCAAGCCGTTGCTTCGTGTAGGGCTAAGATGCTGCCGAAGTCCTATCCTATCGATGAAATAGAGGTCGGCATCAATGATTTCCTGTGGTGTATGGCCACTGATAACACGAATGAGCAAGGCAATAATTCCCTTCGTTATGAGTGCGTCGGAATCGGCAGTGAACACGAGTTTGCCATCCTCCATGTCGCATTGCAGCCACACGCGGCTTTGACAGCCCTCTATAAGGTTCTGCTCTGTCTTGTATTTAGGGTCCAGTTCCTCCAGATCGTTGCCCAAGTCGATGAGCATCTGATATTTGTCCATCCAGTCGGTGAAATCGGAAAACTCACCGATTACCTCATCTTGCAATTCGTTTATTGTCATAATGGTGTATCGTTTTATAAACCTATCATTTTGATTCTACGGCTGTCTCTTCTCCTGTTGCCGAACAAATTGTCAACCTCGAACAAGCCTTTTCCACATACAAGTATCGCAAAGGCTGCGGCAGAGGCATTGAATGCCGAACAGTCGAGCGGAGCTTTGATGCCCTCTGATGTGGCCATGGCGATGGCAAAGGTGAGTATCATCAGACCCGAAAGCGAGGCTGTCCATCTCAATTTAAGGCCCAACAGCAAGCAAACGGAAAACAATATCTCACAGGCGGTGGCCGTCCAGCCCAGTGCGGGAATGTATTCGGCGGGCACATAAGGAATCAAGGTTTGCGTGTAGGCAAGGTATTTGTCCATACTTCCCCATACACACATATCCTTTGCCCATAAGCCAAAGCGGTCAGCAACAGCTGAAAGCATAGACGTTGCGACGGTAAGCCTTAGAAACAGTTTGGCAATTTGACGTAGTTCTATCATAGGTTTGATGTTTTACTAAAGTTTATTCTTCTACTTTCGTCCTCACAATCTTATACACCTTGTCGTTAGGGCGTACCTTGTCGGGCACGGGCAGTGACACCCGCCATCCCTTCTCTGCCCTATCGACAGGCTTTAGGTCGTAGCGTATCTCGCTGGCGGTGAACTTCATCACGCCGGTTGTCGTACCAGTGATGAGCATTTTCTCATTCAGCGCAATCTCTGAGGCTTCAACGGCAATCTCGGCGACACCCAGTTTGGAGAAATACTTGATGACCTTGCCCACGAGAACTTTCCGCTCGGTGGCCTTGTTGCCATAGTTCCGGGTCCATTCGCCCATCTTTTGCCCTTGGTAATATCCATCCCAGAAGCCCCGGTTGAACACCGTCTTGAGCCGTTCGTCCCACGAATCCTTCTTCTTCTCTGTGTAAGTGCCTTCGATAACACTGCTGATAGCCTCCTTGTAACAAGTAACAACCTCGTGAACATACTCCGGTCCACGAGCGCGCCCTTCGATCTTGAACACCCTTACACCGGCTTTCATCATCTTGTCGATGAACCGAATGGTTTTCAAGTCTTTGGGGCTCATGATGTATTTGTTGTCAATTTCGAGCTGATTACCCGTCTCATTGTCGGTAACGGTGTAGGAACGGCGGCATATCTGCACACATTCGCCACGGTTGGCAGAGCGATTTGCATCGTGAAGACTCATGTAACACTTGCCCGAAACGGCCATACAGAACGCCCCATGACAGAACATTTCAATACGCACCAGTTCGCCACGAGGCCCCCGGACATCCTGTTCCTGAATCTGACGGTATATCTCCGCAACCTGGTTCATATTGAGCTCGCGGGCCAAAACAGCAACATCGGCAAACTGAGCATAGAACTTCAGTGCCTCGATATTTGAGATATTGAGCTGCGTTGACAAGTGAACCTCAAGCCCAACCTGACGGCAATACACCATGACAGCCACGTCGCTGACAATCGCCGCTGTGATGTCAGCCTGTTTTGCCGCATCTATAATCTCTCGCATCACACTGAGGTCTTCGCCATAGATAACCGTATTCACCGTGAGGTATGTCTTGATTCCCCTCGCTTTGCAAGTCTCGGCAATCTCTTTCAGGTCCTCAATCGTGAAATGGTTGGCCGAATGCGACCTCATATTGAGCTGACCAATACCAAAATAGACAGAGTCTGCCCCTGCCTGGATGGCTGCAGCAAGACTCTCGCGTGAGCCTACTGGTGCCATTATTTCAAATTCTTGTATATTCATTGTTACCTTTTACTGTGCGAGATAATGCAAACGAGGACAAAGAAAGTTTACTTTCAATTGGCCGAGTGCAGCTTATCTTCTGCAAAGATAAATAAAATATCTGATAACATCATGCTAAAAACTTTCTAACTTTCATCTGTTAAACGAGCAAACACAGCAAATCACCGCCTCATGGCTCAAAGAAAGTCCGCTGAAGCAAAGTTTTTTTAAAGCTAAAAGTCAGAATCCGGTGCACGATTAACAAGAAAAAGCAGTACCGTTTCACCATAATTCTTTATCTTTGCATACAAGTATGAAAAGAAACGCATTCATTATCATAGCATTAGTGCTGCTCATCGGATGTGGGAAGCAAAGGCAAAAGCAGGTGAGACCTGAGCATCTTACCGATGAAATACGACTGAAGACCACTCCAGTGAAGAACCAAGGGCGCAGCTCACTTTGCTGGGCATACGCCATGTTGGCAACTATTGAAACCGAGCATCTCATGCAAGGCGATTCTATCAACTTGAGTGCAGACTATGTTGCACGAATGTATCTTCAGGAACAGGTGACCCAACAACTGCTATCGAAGAACAACAAGGGGCGCTTCGGTCAGCAAGGAAACGGCATTACCACACGCGGCATGTCGAGTATGCTGCTTGATCTGATTCACACCTACGGACTTCAACACTTCGAAGCTTACCACCGGAAGACGAGCACTAACTATAACTTGCTCGCCCGTAAGCTAAGTCAGGCTATTTACTCACCCAAATCATCGGAACTGTCCAATCAACTGGAGGGCATCAACGAGCTTTTGGATGACGAGATAGGCTCTGCGCCGAAACAAGTGTTCATGTATGGCGTTGTTTACACTCCACAGGAATTTGCCCGAAGCGTATGTCGCAATGACGAATACCTGGCCCTCACGAGCTTCACCCACCACACTTTCAACGAGCGTTTCCCATTGGAAGTGAAGGATAACTACTTCCACAACACCTTCCTCAATGTGCCAATCGACACGATGATGCAACGAATCGAGCGGTCAGTCATGAGCGGACATCCCGTTTGCTGGGAGGGTGACATCTCAGAAGCTGGGTTCTCGTTCGCCCAAGGCATAGCCAAGACAGACGACGAAGGAGTAAAGGCAACGCAAGAGCAGCGGCAGAAGGCTTTTGAGACACACAAGACGACCGACGACCACTGTATGGAAATCATGGGTATTGCCCACGATGACAAAGGCAACAAATACTTTTTATGCAAGAACAGCTGGGGAACGCAGAACCGTTACCACGGCTTCATGTATCTCAGTTATAATTATGTGAGGCTCAAAACCATAGCCGTCTATATTCCACAATAGGCCTACGGCTGACATTGGTGGGCAAACGGGGTCACCGATGCCCCTTCTACCCGATCTGTTTCAGCAGGTAAGCGCACTTCTCTGGATTACCAAGTGTCTTTCCTTTGTCACATGACAACTTTACACAGTCGTGCCATTCGCGTTTTTCGGTGATGCGCATTCCCGTCAACTTTATGACAATGTTCAGCGGTTCGGCATTCTCCACGTCGCAGGTGATGAACGTCCCCATTCCGTAGCTGTCCTTCATTCGTCCATCTACATACTTGTGTAGCTCGATTGCACGGTCGATGTTCAGCCCGTTGCTGAACACTACTTGCTTGGTTGCGGGGTCAATGCCAAGCGATTTGTACTTGGCTATGATTTTTTCGAGCTGTTCCTCCTCCACTCCGCTATCCACACGCAGTCCGCTGAACATCATTGCCATGCGCTTTGACAAGTTACTGAAGAACACTTTGTCGCCAAAGCAATCATAAAGGTATATTCCGTTGTCGCCATCATATACGTCACTGAATTTCTTCATTACGTTAAAGTTGCATTCGAATATACCGCTGACGTTCTCTTCGAACTCAATTATCTGATGGCTCATCGTGCCAATGGCCATCAGATCGTACTTCATGGCGAGGTAAACATTGCTTGTTCCTGTGAATTTTCCTGTCCACTGGTGGAATCCTTCCTCATCTTCGAACCCTCCTTGCTCATAGACTTCCTTCATAGTGCGGACAACCATATTCTGATGGTCGAACGACAGTCGCCGCCTTGTCCCCATATCGCATAATATCAGCTCATTGGTGAGAATCCTATGCGTCTTTTCGACACAACGCTCGTGCTCTCTTTCTGGATTGTACGATGAGTTTTCGCCTCGCAGATTGTGCATCAATTCCGAGACAATGCTGAGAATTGGCATTTCCCACATGATGGTTGAGTACCACTTTCCACGAACCGATATATCGAGATGCCCCTCTTCGTCTTGCGAAACGGTAACCTCGTGAGGGTCGAAACGATAGCCTCGCAGGAACGTGAAGTACCATTCGGGCAGATAATAGATTCGCCGTTTCATGTAGTCAATTTCCTCTTCGGTGATGATGACTTGCGGCATATAGCCCAATTGCTCGTTGACCAACTCGGCAAAGCCTTCGGGATAGACCGTGTTATTGCGGTCAAAGAATGTATATTCTACCTCAGCGCGAGGATAAGTCTGAAGAACGTAGTACTGACAGCTGAAGGTGTAGGCGTCGTTATCAGTAAAATGATGAATTATTTGTTGCATAAGCCTTAGTTCATTCTCATTCAGAGAAGTGTGAATATTGCAAAGATAGTAAAAATTTGATAGATAAATAGTAAGACTCCCATTTATTTTGTAATTTTGCAACTAAATGAAATAATAAATATTAGACCATGCAAAATTTAGTGATTTACAATACGCTGCACCGACAGAAGGAGCGTTTTCAGCCGATTGCAGCACCCAATGTAGGCATGTATGTCTGTGGTCCAACTGTTTACGGCGACCCACACTTGGGCCATGCCCGCCCATCGATTACTTTCGACATACTTTTCCGCTATCTACAGCACATCGGTTATAAGGTGCGCTACGTCAGAAACATCACCGACGTCGGCCATTTGGAACACGATGCCGATGAGGGCGATGACAAGATAGAGAAGAAAGCGAGGCTCGAACAGCTGGAACCCATGGAGATAGCACAGCATTATACCAACCGTTATCACGATGCTATGCGCATGCTCAATGTGCTTCCGCCGTCAATAGAGCCACATGCTACTGGACACATCATAGAGCAGGAAGAACTTGTAAAGGAGATACTGAAGAACGGATATGCCTACGAGAGTAACGGAAGTATATATTTCGATGTCGCAAAATACGACAAGGACCATCACTACGGTGTGCTCTCAGGACGCAATTTGAACGATATGATCAACAACTCTCGTGAACTGGCGGGTGTGGGAGAGAAGAAAAACCAGGCAGATTTCGCCCTTTGGAAGCGTGCCATGCCCGAACACATCATGCGTTGGCCATCGCCTTGGGGCGACGGATTTCCAGGATGGCACTGCGAATGCACGGCAATGGGACGCAAGTACTTAGGAAACCATTTCGACATCCACGGTGGTGGATTGGATTTGGTGTTCCCCCACCACGAGTGCGAGATTGCCCAGGCCGTGGCTTCACAGGGAGAGGATATGGTGAAATATTGGATGCACAACAACATGATTACCATCAACGGTCAGAAGATGGGGAAATCGCTCAATAATTTCATCACTCTCGAACAGTTCTTCACCGGCAACCACAAAACACTGGATCAGGCCTACTCGCCAATGACCATCCGTTTCTTCATCCTGTCGGCGCACTACCGAGGCACGGTTGACTTCTCAAACGAGGCCTTACAGGCAGCACAGAAAGGTTACGAACGACTGATGAACGGCATTGAGGACCTCAACCGCATTCCGACGGCAGGCGCATCGGACGACAACACAAGGCTATTCGTCTCCGGACTTCGCCAAAAGTGCTACGATGCCATGAACGACGACCTCATGACACCAGCGGTCATCTCGCTGCTCTTCGAGGCTTGCCACGTTGTCAACTTACTCATCGACCACAAGGCGCAAATCTCCGCCGACGACCTAAAGGAGCTTTCTGACACGATGACGCTCTTCACATTCAACATTCTCGGACTGAAGAACGAGCGCAGCGCCAACAACGATGCACGCGAGGAGGCTTTCGGCAAAGTGGTTGACATGGTTCTCGACCTTCGTGCCAAGGCAAAGGCTGAGAAAAACTGGGCTGTCAGCGATCAGATTCGCGACGCTCTCGCCGAGGCTGGTTTCCAAGTGAAAGACACCAAGGATGGTGTGACATGGAAACTCGACAAGTAAGAAAGTGTAGCCGATGTGCGACTGTACTCGCTTCGGAACACTATCTGATTTTAAAAGCTCACCAATCGCATCGTGAAAGGTAAGCGTTCGCACAACAAAAGGTCAGCTTTCGACATGCGAAAGCTGACCTTTTGTTTATAGATACATAGACGCTTGATAATCAGTTAGATACAGAACGATTCGTTTTCCGTCTGCTTCCAATCACCGTTTCTTCATCCATTCCGTAGCCCTTCATCGGTCATTCGAGCCGCTGAGCCCCGTCATTTAGATGGCGGAACTAACGGCTACCTTGCTGTAAGCTGGCGGTGCGAAACCAGTGGGGCGACTTTTTGCCACGCTTAGCCTTCCGACTGAGTGGCCCTATCTGACTTGATGAGTGCCAACAGATGCTCAACGGCATCTTCTTCAGGAATGTTGCGCTCCACGCACACTTTCTTTCGGTAAAGACTTATCTTGTTCCTGCCAGCGCCTACATAACCATAATCGGCATCGGCCATCTCACCCGGACCGTTGACAATGCAACCCATGATGCCTATTTTCAAACCCTTCATTCCCTTTGTGGCCTCCTTGATGCGGGCAATCGTCGTGCGGAGATCGTAGAGTGTGCGACCACAGCCAGGACAAGAGATGTACTCCGTCTTGACCATTCGCAAGCGCCCAGCCTGTAAAATTCCAAAAGCGGTCTGCTCTATGTCATCGGCCGAAAGGTCTCCGTCATTCATCAGCCACAAACCATCTGTCAATCCGTCCATCATCAGTGCTCCCATGTCGGCCGCTGCCTCCAATTGGAAGGCTTCTTTCGTGGTGATGGGCGATGATTTACGCTGACCATCGGCAGAGGAATGCTGGTACATCTGGGCAAAGACGACAGGATTCCTGACACCAGCCGTCATCATCTGATGAACCAAAGCACGCTGTTCGCCGAGCTTGTTCTGATGATTGCTGGTGCAGACGACCACCACTTCGGGATGGTACTTCAGGCAAGTGAGGAACTCTTCTGAGGGTGTACCATATTTCAGCACGAGGAACTTCATCTCCGACCTCACCGTTCCGATGAGAGGGATGGCCGGTGTCGGAAATATCGGATAGACATTGTCTTCGGGTAGCTCACCTTTTGTGGCCAGTTCGATGTAGGCATTGTAGTCGAGGATGTACTTCTGTCCCTTGACGAGTTGCTTCGGGAGCGTGTCGTTGACATATATGTAATCGGGTTTCGGCATATCGGCCGATGATACCATGACTGGCTGGTTGGCTTTGTTCTGGGTAGCGATGACAACGGGCACGTTCTCACCCCCAATATTGCCCACGGCCACCGTCTGACGGCGCTCCGGTCGCAAGTAGTCGAAGTCCTTTCCAGCCTCGGCAGGTATGAGAAGATGTCCCTGTCGGCGACGGATGTAGCGCGTGAGATAAGCTGCCACAGGAATTTCGCACTCCGGATCCTCACTCAACGACACGCGGATGGTGTCTCCGATGCCATCGCTGAGCAGTGCGCCGATGCCCACAGCGCTCTTGATGCGTCCGTCCTCACCTTCGCCGGCTTCGGTAACGCCAAGATGTAGTGGGTAGTGCATACCTTCTTTCTCCATCTCGGCAATCAAAAGGCGGACGGAACGGACCATCACGACGGTGTTCGACGCCTTGATGGATATGACTATGTCGCCGAACTCGTACTTCTTGAAGATGCGGAGGAACTCCATGCAGCTCTCGACAATGCCTTCAGGCGTGTCGCCGTAGCGCGACATGATGCGGTCGGACAGGCTTCCGTGGTTCACACCCACACGAACGGCCGTATGATGCTCCTTGCAGATGTTGATAAAGGGCAGCAGACGGTCCTCGATGCGCTGCAACTCGCGGGCATATTCCTCATCGGTGTATTCCAGAACCTTGAACGTGCGGCCGGGATCGACGTAGTTCCCCGGATTGATGCGCACCTTCTCGGCATACAACGCGGCGACATCAGCCACGTTCGCATTGAAATGGACATCCGCACAGAGAGGTGTCTTATAGCCATCGGCACGCAAGCGGGCACTGATATCCCTTAGATTCTCGGCCTCTTTCTTGCCTTGTGTGGTCAGCCTGACAAGCTCCCCGCCGGCATCGATGATTCTTTCCGACTGTTCGACGCTCGCTTGTGTGTCATCGGTCGATGTGGTGGTCATCGATTGCACCCTGACGGGATTATCGCCACCGATGTCCAACACACCCACATGTGTGACAGTACTCTTCCTTCTCTCGTAATTGAATAAATCTATCATGTCTCCTTAACCCATAAGTCATCATGCGCAATGATCGATTATCACTGCTATTATTGAGTTTTGCAGCAACTCTCGCCCTGTCGTCATCAAGCAACCAGTCGTGAGCGGCAAAGCCAATCATGAAAACAAGTCGTGAACCGTGAGTGATGAATTGATGTTTGGCTTAGCACTTGAACCGATAATCCTTGATTTCGGCCAGTTCTTTGTTTGCCTTCTCAATCTTCTCGCCCAGTGTTGACTTCCAATTCTCAACCTTACGGGCTATCTCCTCATCGCCAAGTGCCATCATCTCGGCAGCGAGAATGGCAGCATTCTGAGCTCCATTCACACCAACGGTGGCCACAGGGATGCCCGGCGGCATCTGAATAATCGACAACATGGCATCAAGACCATCCAGCATACCCTTGATTGGCACACCAATCACTGGCAGAGTGGTCGATGCTGCGATGACACCAGGTAAGGCTGCGGCCATGCCGGCTCCCGCAATGATCACCTTTATGCCACGACTCTTGGCCTCTTTGGCGAAACTTTCTACTGCGGCCGGTGTGCGATGAGCCGACAATGCATTAACCTCGAAAGGAATTTCGCACTGCTCCAACCACTTACAAGCTTTTTCCATGACAGGGAGATCGCTTGTTGAACCCATGATAATACTAACTAATGGTTTCATCTTCTATGAATATTATATGATCATTATCGTAACAAATGCACTCACAAGGCCAAGGAAAAATCCCGCCGTCACTTGTGTGAGCGTGTGCTGTCGCAAAATTATGCGGCTCGAACCCACAACTCCCGACGCAATTATGGTGAGGCAAAGCCACCAGATGGGATTGAAACTGAGCACCACCGAGAAAGCAATGAGTCCCCCAAGGACGCCCCCTATGCCCGCCGTATGTGTGGAAATTTTCCACCAGACATTGATAATGGCGCACAATACCTGAATTACCAGCGCCACAACCAGAACGGACGTAATGAGATGGGGCAGGTGCAGCAGATTCATGATGTAGAAACAGCCGAAATAGCAGAGGATTGATATGGCGTAAGGCATCATACGGCGCTCTTTTTGGCCAAGTTGTATCAGTGTCCAGCCATGATACTGCCGGTAAATGTGGATGAGCAGTGTGGGAATGAGCACCGTAAACAGATAGACCATGAGCACTAACGATATCTTGAATTGCCAAGGGAACGTGCTTAGGTAAGAAAAAACAAATATAGCCAGAACTCCCACCACTGGGAGGTAAAAGGGTGTGAGTATCATGCTCACGATTCTGGCCGTCATTATTATGTTTTTCTCGCTCATTCTTTACTTTCCGTTAGTTGTTTTCGGCTTGTTCATTTTGCTTTTGGTCACTATTCCCTCCGCAACCGTGCCACGGGGAGGTTGAGTTGCTCGCGGTATTTGGCAACTGTACGTCTGGCTATCGGGAATCCTTTCTCTTTCATCACCTTTGCAAGGGCCTCATCGCTGAGCGGTTTTTTCTTGTTTTCGCCGTCGATTACTTCCCTGAGTGCCACTTTTATCTTACGTGTTGACATTTCCTCGCCATCTTCGGTGGTGTAGCTGTCGGTGAAAAAGAACCTGAGAGGGAAGGTTCCCCACCTTGTCTGTGCGTATTTTATGTTGCTGACACGGGAAATCGTTGAGATATCAAGCCCCGTTTTCTCGGCAATGTCTTTGAGAATCATCGGTTTCAGGTCAGACTCGTCGCCGTCTTGAAAGAACTTCCGCTGTATGTCGATGATGGCTCTCATCGTGATGTATAGTGTGTTGCGGCGTTGTTTGATGGCTTCGATGAACCCTTGGGCCTTTTCAACTTTCTCCTTTGCATAGAGGAGGGCTTCCTTTGCCTGTCGGTTCATGCCTTGTTTGTTCTCCTTATAGGCAGCCAGCATATCGTTGAAGCTCTGCGATACGTGCAGTTCGGGCAGACGGCCGTGGTTGAGTGTGAAGCTGATCGTTCCGTCATCGTCGGTATCAACAATGAAATCGGGTGTTATTTGCTGAATGCTCCTGCCCATGGTCTCACTCATTGATGCGCCGGGCTTGGGGTTCAGCTTTCGGATCTCTCTTTGGAGGGCTTCCACTTGGTCGTCGGAGAGTGAGAGGGCACTTTGTATTTTGTCCCAGTGTTTCTTGGTAAATGCGTCGAAAAAGTCGGTCAATATTGTGTGGAGATTCTGGTAAATGTAGCTGTTGGCTTGCCATTCGCCATTTGCTACCTTACGGTCGATTTGCAGCAGCAGGCATTCTTGGAGCGATCGGGCGCCGATTCCGGGGGGTTCAAAGTCGTGAAGAAGCTCCAACGTGCTTGCAATGTCTTCCTCAGTGCAATCGATTCCGTGATAGATGGCCAGTTCGTCGGCTATGGTGTCAAGGTCTTTCCGTAAGAGACCGTCGTCGTCCAGGCTGCCGATGAGGTATTCGATGACAGTGCGTTGCAGCTCGGTCATCTCTCGTTCGCCAACCTGTTGGTTGAGCTTGTCGATGAATGAAGTTGTGTCGCCATAGACTATCTCCTCGTAGTCGGCATTGTTGCGCTGCTGCCGGCCATCATAGGTGGGCAGTTCGTCGTCGGAGCGCATTCTCTCCAGTGCCGTATCGAGTGCATCCTGCCGTTCTTCCCGCTCCTGTTGCGTATCGTAGTCGTTCTCCTGGCTGTCGGTTGCCTCGGCATTTTCGGTCCATTCGCCTTCGTCGCCTCCCTTTTCGAGTGCTGGATTGTCGTCAAGCTCTGCATTGACGCTGTCCTCCAGCTCTGTCAATGGCATCTCAAGCAACTTCACTTGCAACATCTGCTGTTGTGATAGACGCTGCACCTGCTGTTGTTTCTGTTCTTGGATTTGTACTTGTTCTTGAGCCATCGACTTTTGAATTTCAATGCAAAATTACGAAAAAAGTAAGATATTCACCTGAAATATTCGTGTAATTGTGCTGCCAGTGATGAAAGTTTGTTGGGATTGTCGTTTCCATATCTGGTCCATATCTCCTGACAGGGAAGCAAGAGGGGCGAAATCATCAGGTCGTCTCGGTTCAGATAGGGGTCGCAGAACTGGAAAACGTCCAATATCTCGACCACCGTCGTGGGTGCTAACTTCAGTGTTTTGGCCATTTCTTTCACCTCAGGTGTCTCCGTCACCATGGTTATGGGCGTCAACCGAAAGTATAAGTCGAGTATCATGATGAGCATCACAGGCTTCAACCTTTCGTTTTGCGGTAGCGGCATAAAGTCTTTCTCGAAAGTCTCCTTCACCTCGACACCCTCGTAGAATTCCTTCGGCTGTCCGAAACCTTTCAGTGCGCGCAATTTACGCACATCCCTGTTCAGCTTTCGCTGATTGTCGGCATAAGTTTCCCAGATGAGCCGCATGACGGGCATATTGCGCTGGCGTAGCACGAATTGCTGTTCGTAAAGGTTCTGCGGAGGGATGTGCAACTCAAGGCTGAGCTTCACCAGTTGGCGCGAGTACAAAGGTTTTACTCCGGCTGGCTTCTGCTGATAGAGTTGCAGCAGCAAGAGCCAATATTCGTCAGACCAAAGAGGATGTGTTGCCATAAATGAGGAAGATTTCTTTGTTTACTCGCAAAGTTACCTATTTTATAATTACTATACAAATAATCATGAAAAGATTGTGGAAATAGAGCGTTGATGTAAAATAATTTTACCACCTCATCTCGATACCTTAGCTTTCACACAGTCAAAGGTGAGCTTTCGACACATGAAAGGTAAGCTATTGCATCTCAAAACCTAAGCTTTTGAAAAGAGAAAAGTAAAACACTGTCTTTTCCCTAAAATCACTTGTCAGATCTGACGATATCTTTCTGTTTTACTTGTCAAATATTTTCTTGTTTACTGAATGACTTGACATTAACATTATATAGATTGAATTTGAAGACTTTGCTTTCTGTATGATGGAGCAAGCCAGAAAAAAAGCGAATAACTGATATCTTCAAGTTGAAAGGTAGGTATAATGGTATGACACTTTTCAGTCTGCAAAATGAGCTATAGGTCACCGCTTCAAAAAATAGGGCTGATACTTCGACGAAGTATCAGCACCTTTGGTTATCTTTGTTATTGAGATTTTTCCCAAATTAGGCTTGGAGGCCATCAAAAGAGAATTATCAATGTCATCGGCAACCTCGTGGGACTTTTAATTATACCACGAGGTTGCATGGTTGAAATGAATTAACGAACCGTTCTTAATACTTTTTTACCATTGATAATATAAATACCTTTCGGAAGACGAAGGAAGTCAGCCTTGCCATATCCCATTATCTCTCCATTGATGTTGTAGATGACAGAATTGTCAAATGTGGCATCAACCCCAACGTCTGCAATACCTAAAGTTGGCGTGACGATATCTATTTTCAAAGCATTGGCTATGTCCGCTCCTGGTATAATTCCATCTGCTGTCATGAAATAAGCGTAGAATGGTGCGCTCTTGCTCGAAGGCTGTACAACGAATTTCGTACCAGTCTCATTCAGTTGATATGCCTTTTCAACAGGTTCTGCTGTGTAGGTACCAACAAATTTATACTTTGTGCCTGTAACAACGGGAATTACATCTGCCATTACCTCAGCATTCGTACCATGGAACACAACATCCTTTGGAGTCGGATCGATAGCAGTTCCCATTAATTTGTTTTCTATCGTAATAATATAAGGATGATTTGCCTTGAAATCTCTTACATAGTCATAGTAAATCGTATTCTTTGCGTCATCTTCACCGAAAACATTCATCAGCCAGACGCTCTTGTCTTTGTCTTTTTCCGACTTGAGCCAGTCATAAGCTATGTTGTCAATGGTAATGCTGTTCACATCGAATGGTAGCACGATGGTTTGCCAGTTATAGTTTGTACCGTTATAACCTTTTTCAAATTTACGGGTATAGGTAATGTCTTTGGCTGTGAAGTCGTAAAGAGGTCTGAAATCCGAATTGGCATAATCTACCAAGGTTATCTTCTCGGCTTCTCCGTTGACAATGACATTCTTTCCTGCAACTGCGGAAGGTACGTTTGCTTTTTCAGCGAAATAGTAGAGCGCATTCGGGTTCGTACTTCCAGTAAGTGCCCCCTTGATGGTCGATGAACCGAAATCAATGGTTGTGGCATTGCCCAAATCTATGTCATTTGTCGGATTGAAAGTCTTGAAAGTTCCGTCTGGATAGAATGCCGTTACACCGGGCAACACCTTGAATTCAGCTGAATAACCCCTTTCGTTCCATTCCTCACCATCTTTATGTGTGAACACACTCACAAGATAACTCTGCCCTTCACTCAAACCAACAAATTTAAATGTCTGTGTGAGCGTTCCGTTTGCCTTTACCGATACTTCTCTGGGAACATCGCCGAGGTTGTACCATTTACTTCCTGAGTGTTGGAACACGGTTACGTATATCTTGTCATTGTATGGTGTAGAAGCATTGTTTGTCAATGTGAACTTACCCGTGATGCCTTTTCCATAGACAACACCATCCTTGTTCGCGTCAATGCTTACCTCTGCCTTAAGATTACCTCCGTTTCCGGCCTCTCGAACGATGAATGTGCCTGATGATCCAGGAATATCCGTATAGGTATCTTCCCATTTCTTTGTGGCCTCGTTATAAGACTCCTCTACGCTGACCAAACTGTATTTGAACGTTCCGGCAGTTTTTGGGATATAACCGAACGATATCTGCGATTTCTTGCCACGTGCGACAGACAGTGACACCACATTCTCTTCAACATTATTCTTGCCGATTCTAAGTCCCACGAGCCCGTAATAGTCAGAACCAGTGTTGCTAACGTCAAAATTGAATGTGCAAGGAGTTCCTACCGTCGGTGTTCCTTCAATTTTCGCAGTAGCATTGAGGTTGAAGCTCGACCCGTCTTCAGTTTCCAAAACACGATACTGTGTTTCTGTAATTTCCACCAGTACATAGTTTTTCGTATAACCGTCGCAGAGTTTCCAATCTTCATTTGTCTTTTCTCTATACACCGGGAATACCTTATATTTCCCCAATGGGAGGTTTGCTCCGAAGTCGTTCAACTCCCATAAATTGATGGTATAATAATAGTTGTAGTCTTGGTATTTACATTCTTCCGATCCATTGCTCAATACTTGAATCAATTGGTTATTTTCATCGCATAGCCCTATGCTGAGATAACAGTTTCTTGGGCCTTTCTCCATATTCAGCACTTTGAATGTATATGAATATTCATCATCTTTGGAATAGAAATCTGCTCCCTTGAAGTTCACGTCTTTTGATGCTCGATTGACAGTTTTCACAGATGGGTATATACCATAACCTACCAGTGTGCAGGCAGCCGGCTGCCCGTTGTTCGGCTGAATGCCGATGATGGCTTGTTGATCTTGGGAATAACCACCTTCAAAACCACCTATACCCTGTGCTCCTGGTTCTAAAACCGATAGGCGGTAATATCCGTCCTGAAAACCGCTCCAGCCCCAATTAATGTGGAAGAACTCGCCCTCGGCATATCCATCCACTACGAAACAGTGCCCACCGAAAGGCGATGCGCCACAGAGCACCACCGGACGTTTCGCCTTCAACTCGCCGTAAAGTGCGTCTGCCCATGTATCCGCCGTATAATCGTAACGTGTAATCAGTTTTGTTGTAGCCGCGTAATCGAAATAGGTTTTAAGAGCTTTGGGCACATCGCTGCCAAAAGCTCCAGAACCGCCCTTGGAAGAATAATAATAATTCATGCGAACGCTGCTTCCGCAATACTGCATCAGCTTTGCTACGGCATCAGCCTCTGCTTGGGAGTAGTTTCTACTGTAAACATTTCGCATGTTTCTCCAGTCGAAAGTGGTTACCGGCAACTCCGAAACATCCAACTTCGCTTGTTTGGAGGTGTATGCTGGAATCGGCATCAAGGTTTTCCCCTGTGGCCATTGGTAATATCCCATGACCTGTGCCATCGCTGTAGCCACGCAGCCCGTTACGAACCGACCGTTATACGTGTCTTTTTTCATACTTTCATCTGTTATTTCCGGACAGAGGTTGTTGTAGGGGACTTCCTGATCCCAATGTATTGATACCAGCGGAGATATCGGTTCTTTTGGTCGGACAATCGCTTTTCTACCTGCATGTTTCCCTGGTAGAACGTTTATTTTGTCCAACTGTTTGAGTTCTTCAACGTATGCGTCCAAGAACGATTTCATATTTGGGTTTATCTTGCTTGCGTCAAAGGAGCCAGCATTCGTGTAACCCAAAATGGCAGCTGTACGGTCGTCGCCAGAAACGATGACAAAACCATTGTTCGTGCCCACGTTGAAGATGTAGAAATACGATTGATTGGATGCCGACTTGAGTTTTGGGACTCTGTATGCCTGGCGCATCTTCATCGAGCGTGGCAAGCTTTTTCTGCTGTTTAGGAAGGCTTGTGCTTCTTGCATTGCCTGATCTTGCGTTATGGGTGCGGCAAAAAGAGTTACCGAAAGCAAGAATGCGAATAATAAAGTAGTTTTTCTTAACATATGAATAGATAATTAATTGATAAAACGAAATGTTAAAGCGATTGTTTGGAAGACGCCTTAAGAAACGCTGAACAAAAATAATAAAATATAAGTATTCTTGTAAATATTTTTACATATTTTATATCAATATCGTGTTATACCTGATAGAATATCATAGATTTGCAAATTTCTTGCATTTTTTACTTTCACTTCTTACATTTGATTTTTCCATTTGTTGTCTGCCGATATGATTGAAAAATTTGTTCAAAATGTTCCCCGATGCGAGTAGCTGCGAAAACTACCTTAAGGGTATGTGAGAGAAGAGATATGGTAAATATGACGTCTTAAAACAAAAGAGTAATAATAAATGTGGTACACACGGTCAGCAACGAAAAAACGATAGGTGAGCTTTCACCCGACGAAAGGTAAGCTATTGGCCCACAAAAGGTGAGCTTTTGCAATGCCATAGGTCAGCCATAAAACAACAATACATAAAACATTGATTATAAGACGATTACATACAGGTCTCTGAAAGATTCCGAAATTGAGTAAAAAAACACTTTTTACGCCCTTCAGTTCATCGCCCAAACTGTGCTAAGGTCATTCCACCAAGTTCGCCTTGTGCGACAATCCGACGACAATAGCCGATGTGAGGCGGTTAATTTTTCAATCGGTCGTTCACCATCCTGTACATGTATTGATAGATAATGGCCTTCAATTCCTCTTCCATCCGTGCCTGCTCGCGGACGTGTCCTGCTAAGTTGTGCTGCATCAGCTTATCGGTGAGTTTGTAGAGGCCAGTGGTTTTCGTACCATCGAACTGGAGGGTATAACCGTTGCTGGTATATTGATAGACACCGTTGATGTAATTCAGTGCGTAAGTTCTGTCAGCGGGTGTTCTCAGCAAGTCGCAACCAAACGACAGGTAAGGCTTGTCGTAGCCAAGAATGCCAAACACGGTCGGCATGATGTCAATCTGCTGTGCGATTCCCTTGCGCATGCCTGGCGTTACAGTGCCCGACGGGTCGTAGATGATGAGTGGCGCCGCAAACTCCCCTATGTCAGTCTTGTACTCCTGATGGTCGCTCTGGTTGGTATGGTCGCTCGTCAATATGAAAATAGTATTCTTAAACCACGGTTGTTTGCTGGCCGTCGCAAAGAATTTACCGATGGCCATATCGGTGTATCGGATGCACTTGTGGATGGGGAGTCCATCCTCTTTGAATATATTCTCGTACTTTCGGGGAACCATGTAGGGATGATGGCTCGACACCGTGAAGATAGCAGTCATGAAAGGCTGCCTCATCTCGCCCATCTTCGTACAGAAGTATTGTAAGAAAGGCTCGTCCCAGATGCCCCAGTTGCCATCAAAGTCGGCGTCGCCTCCGAAGCGCTTGTCGGCACTGTAGTCCTGCCGTCCGTAATAGTTCTGGAAACCAATCTTGTTGGCAAAGGCAAGGAATCCCATCGAGCCACGGTTGGCACCATGGAAGAAAGCCGTCTGGTAGCCCCACTTCGACAAGTGTCCGGGGATTCCCGTGTAGGCATTCATCGACGAAGGAGTCAATACGAACGGCTCTATAAGCATCGGGATACTGGAGAGTACCGACGGCATGCCGTCGATGCTCTTGTGACCGTTGGCATAGGAGTATTCAAACACACAACTCTTGCTGATGAGCCTATCGACGTTGGGTGTGTACCCCTTATAGCTGCCCCCCTCCAGCTGTTTGTTGAACGCTCCGATGTACTCGCGACCGAAACTCTCGACAATCAGTATCACCACGTTCTTCTTGTTGTGGGTGGTCGCCACTGGTTTGTGAATCGGATCGAACACCTTTGCCGAGGCTTCAAGGCTCGGATAATAAGTAGGTACGCTGAAAACGCTCTTGCCGATAGTGCGCATCAGGGCGAACGGCGTGTTGAGCACCAAGGCACACTCCACCGGACGGTTTACGTATTCGTTGGCATTGTTGATGGTTATCGGACGGACGCCGCTCTGCAATCCCCCACGGGCTCCGCTGACGCAAAGCACTGCTGCGATAGCAAGACACAAAAAGTTGATGCCCGCAAACAACCACCGACTTCTTAGGCTCTGAAAGTCGAAGATGCGACTGCGGGGGATGCGGTAAAGCTTGTACATCAGCCACGTTATAGCCACGAAAAGGACAACGAGATACCAATGTCTGACCAACTCCGTAGCGATGATTCCCCATAAATTATTCTCATTTCCGAACTCCCTGAAAACGCTGGTGGTGGTCCGCCGCAACGTGAACGGAAAATAGACGGCGTCGGCAAGGTTAATGGCCAGACAGATACTGTTGGTGACGACAAAAAGAATGCGGCAGAAACGATGGTAGGCCTCTGTCTCCTTGAACCACAATGGGAAAAGCATCAGCAACACATAAAGGGCATTGCTGTAAACGATAGCCGTGGTATCGAACATCAGACTGCCACGGAACATCTCCGCCAGATGACCCGCCGTCAGCCCTTCGCTGAAGAAGCCGAAGTTTTCGAACAGGTAAGCCACACGGGCGATGAAATAAACGACATAAGCCAGTATCAGATTGAAAATCAATGCTGCTACTGGCTTCAGTGAAATGCTGAGAATACTATTTCCGTTAGATGGTCTCATCAGTTTAAATAAGTTTTGTTATCATGAGTCATTACCGATGGAACGACTATATTTCCTGCATGTCGTGCAGCTTCTTGTAGTAGCCGTCAATCCGCATCAGCTCATCGTGCGTGCCACGTTCCACAATCCGCCCCTCGTGCATCACACAGATTTCATCGGAGTTCTTTATGGTTGAGAGACGGTGGGCCACAGCTATCGTGGTTCGGGTCTTCATCAGTTTCATCAACGCATCTTGCACCAGGCGCTCGCTCTCTGTGTCAAGGGCCGACGTAGCCTCATCGAGTATCAGTATTGGCGGATTCTTCATAATCGCACGGGCAATGCTCACACGCTGACGCTGCCCCCCTGAGAGTCTCCCTCCTCGGTCGCCGATGTTCGTAGCGTAACCTCTCTCGCTCTGCATGATGAAGTCGTGGGCGTTGGCGATGCGCGCTGCCTCCTCGACAGCTCTGTCGTCGGCCGTGACACCAAAGGTAATGTTGTTCTTGAAAGTATCGTTGAAGAGAATTGCCTCTTGGTTGACGTTGCCAATGAGCTGCCGTAAATCGTGCAAACGTAAGTTCTTGATGTTGATTCCGTCAATCAGTATCTCCCCTTCCTGAACATCGTAATAGCGGGGAATCAGGTCAAGCAAGGTAGATTTTCCACTTCCGCTCTGCCCTACCAAAGCCACGGTCTTGCCTTTCGGAATAACGAGGTTGATATTTCTGAGCACCCAGTGCTTCACAGGTTGTCCATTTGCATCCTTTTCATCAGAGTAGGCGAAGCTAACGTTCCTGAATTCGATCTCATGGTCGAACGATTCGATGTGGATAGGATTGTCATTCTCCTTTATTTCCACCTCAGCCATGAGTATTTTGTCAACTCTTTCCATGGAAGCCATACCCTTCGGGATGTTATATCCTGCCTTTGAGAACTCCTTTAGCGGATTGAGGATGCTGTAAAGGATGACCAGATAGTAGATGAATGTTGGTCCGCTGATGACCGGGTATTGCCCCAGGACGAGTGTTCCGCCGAACCACAGCACGACGATGATCATCAATGTTCCAAGGAACTCGCTCATAGGGTGAGCCAGTTGCTGGCGTATGTTTACCCGCATGATGGTGTTGCGGTACTCGGTGTTGACGTTATCGAAGCGGCGGTTCATCTTTCCCTCTGCGCAGAATGCCTTAATGATTCTCAATCCGCCCAGTGTCTCCTCGACTTGGCTCATCGTATCGCTCCAGAGCCCTTGTGCCTCGATACTGTTCTGCTTCAGTTTGCGCCCTACTTTTCCCATGAACCATCCGAAGAAAGGTACAAAGATGAGGGTGAAAAGTGTCAGCTGCCACGACACGAGTAATAGTGTTGTGAAATACAATAAGATGAGAATGGGATTCTTGAATAGCATGTCGAGCGACGCCATGATAGAGTTGTCTATTTCCTGAACGTCACCGCTCATGCGTGCTATGATATCTCCCTTGCGTTCTTCGCTGAAGAAGCCCAGCGAAAGGCTGTTGATTTTCTCATAGAGCTGGTTGCGAATATCCCTGACTACTCCGGTTCTGATGGGGATGATTGAGGCTGAGGAGAGAAAATAGGCACCTGTCCTGAGAAGAGTCATGAAAGCCAGCGCGAGCCCGATGATGAGTAGCGTGTTGGTGGGTCCCCAACTGGTGATGAATATCTGTGTGTAGTAGTCGGCATTGTTTGACAAAACATCCTTGAACGAACCCTCACTCCATGCCATTGCGTGTGTGGCGCTGGTTCCCGAATCGACTTTGAAGAGGATTTGGAGCATCGGAATGAGTGTCATGAAAGAGAAAATATTCAGCAGTGCTGACAGAATGTTGAAGATAACCGCCATGGCAAGATACTTCTTGTATGGTGGAACAAACCTGCGTAATACGTGTATGAATTCTCTCATGAAATGCAAAGATATGTGTTTCGACGGAAACTTGCAAATAAAATTCAGAGTTTTCATCGTCGTGCCGCTCTGTCTCCTTGTGTTGGGCAATTAGCTTTGGGACTGAGGGGGCTATTGTTCGACGACCTCTCCGATGAGTGTTGCCGAGCTGGAGCTGATGATTCTCACTTTGACAGTCTCGCCAATATGGTGGTTACCGCGTGGTATGACCACAGCCTTGTTCTGCTCCGTGCGCCCCATGAGTTGCTCACGGCTACGCTTGCTGAACCGTTCAATGAGTATTTCAAATTCCTTGCCTTCGTCTTTCTTGTTCTGTTGTGCAGAAATCTCGGTCTGCAGCTTGATGAGCTCGTTCAGACGGCGCACCTTTTCCTCTTCCGTCACGTTGTCTGGGAGATGTTTTGCGGCATAGGTGCCTGGCCGTTCGGAATACTTGAACATGAAAGCGGAATCGAATTGGCACTCTCTGACCAGTGAGAGGGTGAGCTCCTGATCCTCAAGCGTCTCATCATGGTAGCCTACGAATATATCGGTTGTCAGTCCGCAGTTGGGGATTATCCTTCTGATGGCAGCCACTTTCGCCAGATAGTCCTCACGGGTGTATTTGCGGTTCATCATCTTGAGTACCTTGGAGCTGCCGCTTTGCACGGGGAAGTGGATGTGGTTGCAGATGTTCGGTTCCTCAGCGACAGCATGGAGTATATCTTCCGTCATGTCCTCAGGGTTCGATGTCGAGAAGCGTACACGCATATCGGGCACGCTCCGTGCCACTTTCCGCAGCAGTTCGGCGAACGATGTGCCTTCCTCCGGTCGCTTTCCGTTGGGCAACAGTCCGTATGAGTTGACGTTCTGTCCAAGTAGCGTCACCTCTTTGAAACCTCTGTCGTGCAAGTCGCTCACCTCCCGCAAGATACTCTCCACGTCGCGCGATCGTTCACGTCCACGTGTGAATGGCACGATGCAGTAGTGACAGAAGTTGTTGCATCCGCGCATGATGCTCACGAAGCCCGACACGCGGTTGCCTCCGATGCGTTGTGGGACTACGTCGCGATAGGTCTCTGTCGTTGACAGGTCAACATCCATGGCGTTGTGGCCATTCTCGCAACGGGCAATCATCTCCGGCAGGTTCAGATAGGAGTCTGGTCCGCAGACGAGGTTTGCGTAGTGGTTTTCTATAAGGTCTTTGCGCACGCGCTCTGCCATACATCCGAGTACGCCGAGAATGAGCTTCCGCCCTTTTTTCTTCTCCGCATAGAGTGTCTCAAGTCTGTTATAAATCTTGTTTTCCGCATTTTCGCGTATTGAACAGGTGTTCAAAAAGATGGCGTCAGCCTCTCCCTCGTTCTCACAAATGTCGTATCCTGCCATACCCATGACGGAAGCTACCACCTCCGAGTCAGCCACATTCATCTGGCATCCATAGGTCTCTATAAAGAGTTTTTTCATTAATCTATTTTTATTTCAGTTGTTTTAGCCGAAAAGTCCGATGCCGATAAGCTGCCACAAGGACATCCATGCCATATCAATGGCCCATGGTTTCGCTTTCGATTTCCTACCGTTTACTTTTCGAGCTGGCGTGCAAAGGTAAGAAATTGTCGGCACACTCGCAAATGTTTAATTAAAAAGCACTTACGATTTATCTCAAATCGTTCATTAGCGCCTATATTGATTGAATTGAATTGCCGAGTAGTTTGATTGTCGTTTGATTGAAGAGGTAACGGGCTACAGCGAGAGAGAATGGCTGGAAAGGGACCGATAAACGAATAAAAGCAGTCAGGATGACATATTGTCATCATCTCATTGTGAGCGTGCGGTCTAATGAATAATTTGGGTTGATTGTTTGTCGGATACATCAGACTGTGGGGTTAGATTTCTTTAGCATGAGCTTTCGCACGGCAAAAGGTGAGCTTTTGCAAGACAATAGGTCACCTTTCGGGCTGCGAAAGGTGACCTATTGAAACATGATGTCTATACTGCTGATTTCCAGATGTTTGCAAAACAGATATTCAATGGTGGCTTGTCCGCATTTTTTTACTTACTTCGCACCCATCTTTGGATTGTAATCCAATCCCAGACTCTTGGCCCGCTGGATGTTGCGGCCCCTATTTCTGCGCTCGGTCTCTGGCTTCTGCTTGGTTATCCGTCCAGGTTTCTGCTGATACAACGGGATGTCACGCGGTCGCCAAGTCTCCCGAACCTCCCAGTTTGCCTTGCACTCAATCTCACGTGGGTAATAATACACCGCCTCTGCCTGCCGCTGCTCGCTGTAGAGTCCGGTGTCCCATCGGCCGTTGTCGTTGTCATCGACCAAAAGACGCATGTAATAGACACCCGGTTTCACATAGTAGATGGTGGCAAGGTTATCTTTCACCTGCACTTCCTTTACTGGTTTGTCGCCTTCGTTGAGGAGCTGCAGTATGCAGTTGCGTCCGTCGAGTCCCTGAACGGTGATGATGACCGTTGAGTACTCTTCGAGCGCCTTCACGCTGATGCCCTGCTTGTACTTATTCGACACTTTTCCGTAGATGTCTGTGAAAGCCATTGAGTCGAGTTCAAGACTGTATTCGTGGCCGGGTTTCCATGCTCCAATGAGCTTGTAGCGGCGCGACACACTGGGATCGGTGCCCAACTGATACTTCGCCCTATACCAGAGGGTGTCTATCTTCTCGTAGAGATGTATCTTCGAGGTATCTAAAACCGCAATGGGCGAAGGCAAATCGAATGTCGGATTCTCGTCGGGCGCCATCTGCGAGTTGACTTTATAGCGCACGTCGAGCGGATCTACGGGAAACACAGTTTCGTAGTCGCGTCCCCGTTCCTTGTTCTTATCTTGTCGTTTCTTCCATTTGTCGTATGCTTCTTGGCGCTTTTTCACCCGTTTGGCATAGGGCTCTTTCGACAACACTTCCATCGTGTCGGTCATCAGCTGAAGTTTTCCGAGTGAGTCGCTGGCCTCATAGCTCAATTCCATGCGGAGTGTGTCTTGGTTCACAAGCATACTGTCTCGCAGCCAGTAGGTGATGGTATCCTGATTGAGCGAAGGCTCTATGACAAAGGCATCGGTGGCATCGAAATTCAAGCCCTTGATAATTGGCAAATCCTTGTGGCCATAGCTGAAAAACAGGGTGAAATTCTCGGCTTTCAGCCTTTCTGCTTTCAGGAAATACCTATCGGTCTGCACCTCGTTGAAGGCCGTCAGCACCACGTCGTCGGGCAAAAAGTGGGTGTAGGGTGAGCGTTTGATGTCCAAAATGCGGAGTGAATCCTGCCAAATGGTGTCCTGACGGATGTCAGGTTTGGACGAAGGCATGATGATTTCGGGTGTGAATGCCAATTTTTCGCTCTGCTGACTGAACCTATAGTTTCCATCGGCATCTTGCAATGCGTAGATGCGGCAATCCCTTTGTGGCACGCCTTTGATGATGAAATGCCCACGGTCGTCAGTGCGCGATACACGAAGCATCGGCTCTTTCTGAAAGACCGTGTCAGACTGGTTGGTGTAAAGTCCGACGAGTATGCCTTTGATAGGCTCCAAGTTCTCGGCCTCCAGCACATAGCCGGCCACCTCCATGGTGTCGATATGGTCGCCAGTAGAGAATGTGTAGGTATAATTGCCGAGCGGATTGCCCTCGTTGTTGTCGGAGATGGCATCCGAAAAATCAATCGTATAGGTGGTATTGGGCTTCAAAGAGTCTTGCAACTCCACGGTGATTCGCTTTCCATTGGTTTTGATTTCTGGAGCCTCCAGCTGCGGTGGCGATACAACGACTTTCTCTGTGGGGTTGTCGAGTTTGATAAACTCATCGAAGAGGATGCTTATTTTCCGACTGTTGACGTCGGTTGAGCGGTCAGCGGGCGACTGACCGAGTATCTTCGGTGGCGTCTCGTCGAACCAACCGCCGTCGGGTTGACCCATCTTGGCGCACGACACCAGTAGCAAGACGAACAAAAGGACAGGGAGGAATCCTCCGTAGCGGGGGGATTGAAAGAAAAAAGAAAAGCCTCTCCAAACCTCTCGCAAAGAGAGGAGATACTTGAAGAAGCTTATTATAATATGTAACAATCTTGAAAACATGAGTCTATCCATTACATGAGATTATTCTCAGCAGATGTTTAAGCAGTTCATTGTAGGCAACCGTGCGTGAACTACCTTATATTGAGGTGGGCTTCGGAGCCTCATTGTTCAGCAAAAGCATCTCTTCGATGTTCTTCCGGCTGTTGGAAAGACGCGGAATCTTGTGTTGCCCACCCAGCTTTCCCTTCGATTTGAGCCAGTCATTGAAAAGATTCTTGCGAGCAGGGATAACCTCCAGTCGCTGAAGCGTGATGTCGTGGAAACGTTTGGCTTCATAGTCGGAATTGATTTCCTGTAGCTTCGTGTCGAGTATAATTGTAAACTCCTCAAGACTGCTGGGCTCTTTGGCAAACTCTATGAGCCATTGGTGGCGGCATTTTGCATTGGCGTCCATGTAAATGGGGGCGGCGGTGTACTCGGAGACCTGCGCTCCCGTTGCCTTGCATGCCGCCTCAATTCCCTTTTCGGCATTGTCCATAATCAGTTCCTCACCGAAGGCATTAATAAAGTATTTCGTCCGACCGGTGATGATGAACTTGTAGGGATTGATGGAGGTGAATTGGACGGTGTCTCCTATCTCGTAACGCCACAATCCGCAGGCGGTGGTGATGAGCATGGCATAGTTCTTTCCCACTTCTACTCCGCTGAGGGGCACGATGTTGGGCTTCTCGCTGCCGAACTCGTCCATCGGAAGAAACTCGTAGAACACTCCGTAGTCGAGCATGAGAAGCATACTGCGGTCGGAAGGGTCGCTCTGGATGCCGAAAAATCCCTCTGAGGCATTGTAAGTCTCCATGTAGTGCATGTCCGACTTGGTTATCAGCTGCTCGAACTGCTTGCGATAGGGCGTGAAGGCTATGCCTCCGTGGAAGAATACCTCAAGGTTCGGCCACACTTCCTCAAGATGGGTCTTGCCGGAAAGCTCCATAACACGCACCAACACGGAGAGCATCCATGACGGTACGCCTGAAATGCTGCGGACATCCTGCCTCAGCGTGTCCTCGGCAATGCGGTTACGCTTCACCTCGAAGTCACTCAGCAAAGCCACTTGCTTGGAAGGCACGCGACGAAGGTTGGCCAGCGGATTGATATTCTCAATGAGAATGGCACTCAGATCGCCAACCAACGAGTTAGGAAGATTATAATTTGGGGAATGACTACCGCCTAAAATAAGGCTTTTTCCATCGAAAAGACGGCTCTCTGGATGGTTGGCCAGATACAAAGCCACAACATCCTTTCCGCCTTGGTAATGAATCGATTGCAATCCTTCTGAAGAAACGGGGATAAACTTGCTCTTGTCGTTGGTCGTTCCCGACGATTTGGCATACCATTTCACCTGTCCCGGGCACAGAACATTGTGCTCACCATGACGCATTCGGTCGATATCGGACTTGAGTTCCTCATAGGTGTTGACGGGAATGTTCTGCGCGAAGTCGTAGTAGGACTGAATAGTAGAAAAAAGATGATTCCTCCCATACTCTGTATCCTTTCCTTGTTCCACCAAATAGCGTAGAATCTCATCCTGGATAGCTTCACCACCATGCGTGTAACGTTCCAATTCACGGTGGCGTGGTTGAAAATACAGCTTATTTACTATGCTCGTAAGATTCATTGGTCATCCATATTGTTTTTAAAAATACAAAAGTAATGTAAAATTACTGAATATGTCTGATTTTTACTTATTTTAATAATGATAGGAAGATACTGAAGAAGTGAAGGAGCGAAAGAGCAAATACTACTTGTAAACCATTGATAGTTTGTAGTCTTGTCTTTCACTCCTTTACTTCCTATACAAAGTCTTCGCTAACCGAAGGCCTTGGCTTCTGCGGCTGCAATGATAGCCTCTCTATCATCATCAGCGGCAGTCTCAAATTCAGTGAGTTTGTGGTCATCGGCCTTTGCCTCATCTACGGCCGTTTCTTTGGTAGCCGGAATGGAAGATTCCGATGATCCTTCAATGAATACTTCCTCATGAATAGGATTTTCGCACTTCTCCTCTTTCATCTCAGTACCCACCATAAAGTTCATATTTTGTTTGGTATCAGGGACATCGAGCACAGGCTCTTCCTCCATTTTAGTGCGGTTTGACTTTGCATTGAACACTTCTTCGATGAATTGTGGCTCACGACGCAGACGCTGTAGCGTAATTTTTGCAGCCTCCTGCTGGCTTTCCTTCTTTGAATAGCCGTGCCCTTGACCTGAGGCTATTCCCTCAATGACGACCTGAAAGTCGAAAGTAGGGCTTCCTTCCTTATCTTTGGCGTGCTGGAGCAGATTAAACTCAAGCTTAACCTTGTTCTTCTGTCCCCACTCAATCAGCTTCGACTTGAAATTCACTTCTTTGTAAGCCACCTTATCGATGTTGATCATCTCGCCCAATATCTGCTTTTTCATGAACTTCATGCAGGCATTGTAGCCATGATCCAGATAAAGCGCACCTACTAAAGCCTCGAACGCATTGCCCCCAAGATAGCTATTATGCGACGATGAATGACCGTTTGATAGTATTAAATCATTGATTCCCAACTCCTTGGCTAAATGATTGAGCGTTTCTCGCTGTACTATCTTAGAGCGAGTGTTGGTCAAAAATCCCTCCCGTTTACCTGGAAAATGCTCATAAACGATATCTCCGACAATAGCATCGAGGATGGCATCACCCAAAAACTCCAACCTTTCATTGTTCACAGGCTTTCCTTTTGCGTTGCGATGTGCCACACTCTTATGCAAGAGAGCTGTCTGATAGTAGCTGAGATTGTGCGGAAGTATTCCTATTATCTGATACAAAGACAAATAAAGTTCCTTTTCCTTTCGGAAAGGGAGCTTTATTCTATCAATAATATTAGTCAGCATATTTCTTGAAAATCACGCAAGCGTTGTGTCCGCCAAAGCCAAATGTGTTACTGAGCGCAGCACGTACTTCGCGTTTTTGGGCCTTATTGAACGTAAAATTCAAATTATAGTCAAGATTTTCGTCTTTGTCATCTTCCTCATGGTTGATGGTTGGAGGAATGATTCCATTCTTAATGGATAAGATACAAGCCATAGCCTCTATTGCTCCGGCAGCTCCGAGGAGGTGACCAGTCATACTCTTAGTCGAGGAGATGTTCAATTTGTATGCCGCATCGCCAAACAAATCCTTGATAGCCTTTGCTTCTGACACATCGCCGACTGGCGTTGAGGTACCATGAACATTGATATAGTCGATGTCTTCAGGCTTCAAGCCTGCATCGTCGAGTGCTGCCTGCATCACCAAACGGGCACCTAATCCTTCTGGATGGGAAGCAGTAATGTGGTATGCGTCAGCTGACTCTCCTTCTCCAACGAGCTCTGCATAGATTTTAGCTCCACGAGCCTTGGCGTGTTCGAGTTCTTCGAGGATGAGACAACCAGCTCCTTCACCCATAACGAATCCGTCTCGACTTGCCGAGAATGGACGGGAAGCATGCTCTGGGTCATCATTGCGAGTTGACAGTGCGTGCATTGCATTGAAACCGCCCAATCCACAGGCACAAATAGCTGCTTCAGCACCACCGCTTACAATCATGTCGGCCTTGCCCAAGCGAATCAGATTCAATGCCGTACCAATGGCATTGGTTGATGATGCGCAAGCCGACGTTGTTGCGAAGTTAGGTCCGTGGAATCCGAATCGTATGCTGATTTGACCCGCTGCGATATCGGAAATCATCTTTGGAATGAAGAATGGGTTGAACTTTGGTTCCTGATCAAGATGTTGTCCCCAATAGACCACTTCTTCCTCGAATGTCTTTATACCGCCGATTCCAACGCCATAGACCACACCTATCCTGTTCTTGTCGGCTGTTTCGAGATCGATTCCACAATCTTTCACACCCTGTATGGCGCTAATGATGGCCAGTTGTGTGTAGCGGTCGAGCTTTCGAGCTTCCTTACGGTCGATATAATCATTTATATTGAGGTCTTTCACCTCGCAGGCAAAATGAGTCTTGAAGTTGGTTGTATCGAATTGTGTTATAGGAGCAGCACCGCTCTTGCCCTCCAGCATAGCCTTCCAGGTTTCCTCTGGTGAATTACCTAATGGTGTTACAGCACCAAGGCCTGTTACTACTACTCTTTTTAATTCCATTTAAGTAATATTTTTTGTTTCGCATCATCTCGGAATAAACATGATTTTCCTAAATAATTCAAATTAGGGAGTTAGGCTAACGTTCTACCACCAGCATCTGAAACAACACCAAGAAGTAAAACTGTTGGCATAACTCCCTAATTCTTATTTCATTACTCCTTGCTTATAGCGAAACTTGAGTAAAGATATAAGTGAAAAGTTAAAGACAAAAGTCAAGCGGAGAACTGTTCCTCCGCCTTTATTTTATTTTGACTTTACTTTGCGTTCTCTTCGATATAGCTGATAGCGTCACCTACGGTACTGATGTTCTCAGCCTTGTCATCAGGAATAGAAATACCGAATTCCTTCTCGAATTCCATAATCAGCTCTACAGTATCCAACGAGTCAGCACCGAGATCATTTGTGAAGCTTGCTTCTGGCTTAACTTCTGCTTCATCAACACCGAGCTTGTCCACAATAATAGCCTTTACTTTTGATTCAATTTCTGACATAATTTCTAAGTTTTAAAACGTTTAATATTATTTTCAAATCTAAAATTCGGCTGCAAAGGAAAGACAAATTTTCCACGTACACAAATTTTTCTATTAAAAAAGTGCATTACTTTGCACACACTATACAACATTGTGCATACATTTTAACAAAAAAAAGCATTATATTGCGACAAATCAAGACTTTATCATAAACTATTCGAATAATACTTTCATAGCAAAGACGGACAACAACTGACATTTTTACGTTCATAAAGTCAAAACTATCAATTTAATTTTGCTCATCTAATTAATTTAGAGTATATTTGCACAATAAATTAAAACCTAAATAAAATGTCATTTACAGAACATTGTAACGAGATTTTCAGTCAGGCTATTCGTGATTACCACATCACAGACAACGTTGACACACCTATTAATAATCCCTATGATAGAGATTCCATTGAGAATCGCCTCTATCTGAAATGTTGGATTGACACTGTACAATGGCATTTTGAGGACCTTATTCGCGATCCACACATCGCACCTGAAGACGGGATGAGCCTTAAACATCGAATCGATCGATCAAATCAGGACCGAACAGATCTCGTAGAGCAGATCGATTCGTACTTCAGACAGCTTTATTCCGACGTGAAAGTGCACGACGATGCCACCATCAATACTGAGAGTCCAGCATGGGCTATTGACCGATTGTCTATCCTCGCACTCAAAATCTACCATATGAAGGAACAGACAGAGCGTACCGATGCATCTGAGGAACATCTCCAAAAATGCAAGAACAAGCTCGCCATCCTTCTTGAACAGCAGGTGGATCTCGGAACGGCCATCGACCAGTTGCTCGATGACATCAAAGAAGGGCGCAAGTACATGAAGGTGTATCGTCAGATGAAAATGTACAATGACCCAGCAACCAACCCTGTTCTCTATAAAAAGTAATTGAAGACCGACCACATCATCATCATGCGGTTCTCCGCAATGGGCGACGTCGCCATGACGGTGCCTGTGGTCTTCGCATTGGCACACCAATACCCTAAACTACGAATCAGTGTACTGTCGCGACCCTTTGCACGGGCTTTCTTTCAGAATCTGCCGGACAACGTGGAATTCATGGAAGCCGATTTAAAGAATGAGTACAAAGGCATCCACGGCCTCAACAAACTCTACAGGAGGCTGCTGGCGAAGCATCCCACTCACGTTGCTGACTTTCACAACGTACTGCGCACAAGATACCTGCGATTCCGCTTTAACTTCGACAGGTTCAAGACAGCCCATATTGACAAGCACAAGTCAGGAAAGCGAAAGCTTTGCCGAAAAAACAACAAGAGTTTCGTCCAACAACCCACCTCGTTCCAAAACTATATGGATGTTTTGGAACAATTAGGCTATCCCATCCAACCAGATTTCAAGAGTATTTTCACCAATGGCGGAAACGACATCCATACACTCCCAAATATAATAGGTGTGAAAAACGAAGGCGAGACTTGGCTCGGAATCGCTCCCTTTGCCGCCCATGAAGGCAAAATGTATCCACTTGAGAAGATGGAGGAAACGGTGCGGTTGCTGACTGTAGAGCATCAGCATCTCAGAATCTTCCTTTTCGGTGGTGGCAGCCAAGAAAAGGAAATACTCAATTCATGGGCTACCAAATATAAGGGCTGTCTCTGTGCTTCATCGGTTCTTCACGGACTATCGGAAGAACTTATTCTGATGAGCCATCTCGACGTCATGATTTCCATGGACAGTGCCAACATGCACCTTGCCTCGCTCGTCGGAACACGTGTGGTGAGCATCTGGGGCGCTACTCATCCCTATTGCGGTTTCCTCGGTTGGAAACAGAGTAGCGATGATGCTGTTCAGAACAACCAACTATCATGCCGTCCATGCTCCGTATTTGGCAATAAACCATGCCATCGTGGCGACTTTGCTTGCATGAACACCATTGAACCCACAGACATTGTCAGCCGATTGAAGTTAAACAACGAGTAAACAAAGCGCCTTCGCAGCTGTGTTTTTTTTATGCCAATAGGTGTTTCTTATCCTATTTTATAATTATCTGATAATCAATAAGATAGATTTTGTATTACAAAAGGTCAGCTATCGTTGACCAAAAGCTGACCTTTCACTCGCTGATAGCTGACCTTTTGCATTGCCGATATTAAGGTATGAAATAATCACAAATCAATTTTTTAACCGCTATTTCACAATTAGCTGATGATAATATGGATTTCCAAATCGTTTCATTCGCTTGCCGGCAACTTCCCTTTCATTCGTTATTGTAGCAGTTCTCTGCGTCTTCAAAAGAACAAAGAACAAGCCAATCGACTATCAAATAAAATCAATACAAGCGCTATTGGCCGATTGGGGATAATCGTTGTGAATTTATTTTACAGACTTCTTTGAGAGTTTGTTCAGATACTCTTCCTTACCGTCAAAATCCATATTACCAATTGCACCTGAAGAATATAGGAATATCACCTTGTTATTATAAGGGATGGTTGACATATCTTCAAGATATTCATTGAATTTGGAAGAGGTTATCGGACGGTTGTACAATATAAATGAATACAGTCCCATGCCAACACGTTTGTAACCCACAGTTGTCTGATTCTTATTTTTGGAATCAGAAAATATTGAAATACAGCCTAAATGGTATAACCGTTGTTTTATTTCAGACAATTCCTGTGATGTCAGTCCGGCAACACGCATCAAAGAGTCATTATTTACCTTGGTTTCATGATAATTATCAGAAACTATCGAGTCGTTTGGAGTCGATACATTGAATATGCTTATGGTGTCGTTCTCAAATTCAATATATACCGTTGAGTTGGGAAGAATGGCCGAACGAGTGTAGCTACATAGCTCGTTGAGTTCCACTTTGTTATCCTCGTAGAAATCTTCCATATCCTCAGCGTAGCAAATCGTTCTGGTAAATAAATAGAACAATGACAAAATATTTATTAGTCCTAAAGCCAATATAATCTTGTCTTTCCTATATTTAAACCTGAAAGCTCTGAAAAATAGAAAAAGCGATACGAGTATGACAGGGAAAGTGATGAAGCACAGCATACCCATAAAAAACATAAACCAACCCATATTAGAGATTGATAATATGATAACAATAGTCACATAGAGCATTGAGATGATCTCTAAAACTGCCTTTCTTTTATAATAATGATTCATAAGGTTTCCTTTTCATTTCAGACCAATGTCTTGAATTTCAACCTTTACTCATCCACCCTGTCCTCTTCGCGCAGATATTCCAAGTAGTCGCTGACGGTTGTTTCCCCTTTTGCTAACTCTTCGTCAATCAATGGCTGCATCACCTTCTCAATAAACTCGGTGAACACGGGCGCATCCTGACAGCTTTCGAGGAAGTCTCTCACATCATCGAAAGTCGCTTGCTCAGTATATTCTTTCTCTGCCCATAGCTTCACATTTTCAAGCATCCGCCGCTGGGCTGCCTGCATCATGGCTCCCACGGGACAAGAAAGAAATATCTTATAATAATCGCTCAATATTGGTTTCATCGATATTTTCCTTTCTATTAATATATTATATTTGTATGAATGATCATTTTCAGACTACAAATATACAATATTTTGTGAAAGCAATAATTTTTATTGTGGAAAAGTATGTGGAAAACTACCTAACAAGTTTTTAACAACCACCTGAATATCCACAATAGAAAGGAGAAAAGCAATGATGTGTGGATATTCGCAGAGTTATTAATGCGCTTTTATGGAAGTTTTGCACATGATTAGAGCTTAAAAAGATATAAACTTATTATCTTTGCAATGGATTAAAACATTGTGGATAAATCAAAAAATGAACTGATAGTCAGCATTTAAAAATAAACAGTGAGTGTTGATAATTCATTTCCACGGGTTGATAACCAAATAAGCAAGAAATAAGCGAAAAACTTTTGCACTTATCCACGGCATATCATACTAATACATTCTTTTTTTATTTTAAAATAAAAATAAGAATATAATGAAATGAGAACGAATAACTATTGAATAATGAAAAATTTTAAGACGTATATCACGGCTGTGCTACTGATGTTGACATTGCATTCAGCAGCACAGTGCACTTTTAAGAACACTGCTTTCAACAGCGGTGAATACCTGACCTACAATCTTTACTATAACTGGAAGTTCGTTTGGGTGAAGGCCGGAACGGCATCGTGGTACACTGTGGCATCAACTTATCAGGGTCGGTCTGCTTATCGTGCGTCGCTCACCACCCGTGGCAATGGCAAACTTGACGCGTACTTCGTTTTGCGCGATACGTTGCTGTGCTATAACACTAAAGATATGGCACCACTCTACTATCGAAAGGGAGCGAGGGAAGGAAAGCGTTATACCGTCGATGAGGTTTTCTACAGCTATCCCAATGGCAAACCAAAGGTAAGGCTTCACAGAATTGACAATGATGGCAATCATCACTGGATGACGAAAACGCCAGGGCAATGTGTTTTCGATATGATGAGTATTTTCCTGCGAGCACGTAGTTTCAATCCTGAAAGCTGGAGAAACGGTCAGGTGGTCAATTTCGGCATTGTTGATGGAAATAGTCTGAACTCTGCTCGCATCATTTATAAAGGAAAAAAGAATATTAAGGCTGATAATGGTAAAAAATACCGTTGTCTTACGTTGGCCTATTATGAGCAGGAGAATAGGAAATGGCGCAATATCTCTACTTTCTATGTCACTGACGACACCAACCATATTCCCGTTCGCCTCGACATGCGTCTGAAGTTTGGTAGCGCAAAGGCATTTTTAGTCAGTATGAAGGGCATCAGAAGCAATATAAGCTCACAGGTGAGGTGATATTATTTGGATGGTTGTAGAGAGCGGAAAGTGGTTAGTTTGAGCTTCTTTCCATAAAATAAAATGCGAGATTGCCAGTTTAAGGTAATCTCGCATCTATTTTATCAAAATCTAATTTGGTTTTGAATGTCTGTTCTAATTTTGCTTGTCTGCCAATCAGATGGGGCATTCTGTATCTGATAGGGCTGGAATGATGGGTTTATAGATCGGTTACCACCAATCAATCCAGTCCAAACAATGTCTTCAAACCACCATCAACTCCAGAGAATCCCATGAAGGCAAGTGATAAAAGTCCGGCGGTCACAAGTACGATAGCCATGCCTTGCATTCCTTTCGGTACACGAGTATAAGCCAGTTGCTCACGAATGCCGGCAAAAACGGTCAGGGCCAGTGCGAAACCTAATGCGGTTGAGAAGGCATAAACCACGCTTTCCAGTAGTGAGAAGTCTTTCTGTATCACGAGAATTGCTACACCAAGAACGGCGCAGTTTGTGGTGATCAGCGGCAGGAAGATGCCCAAAGCCTGATAGAGGGCTGGCGAAACTTTCTTCAAAATGATTTCAACCATCTGCACGAGTGCAGCTATAACGAGGATGAAGGCCAGTGTCTGTAGATACTGAAGTCCGAAAGGATTGAGCACATACACCTGAACGAGATAGGTGACGATAGTTGCCAGCGTAAGAACGAAAGCCACTGCGGCACCCATGCCTAAGGCTGTGTCAACTTTTCGTGAGACTCCGAGGAACGGACAGATGCCGAGAAACTGCGAAAGAACGATGTTGTTGACGAAAATAGCCGAGATAAATATCAGTAAATATTCCATAGTGCTTTATCCTTTCTTGAGTTTGTTTACAATAGCGATGAGATAGCCCAGCGTGATGAATGCGCCTGGAGGCAACACAAAGAGAAGTATGTTGGTGGTTTCGGGCAGCATGACGAAGCCGAAGAGTGATCCTGCGCCGAGCAATTCCCTGACAGCTCCAAGCAGTGTCAGAGCAAACGTGAAACCAAGTCCTATTCCCAGTCCATCGAAGATGCTCGCCAATGGTGTATTCTTGCAGGCAAAGGCTTCGGCACGTCCGAGAATAATACAGTTTACCACAATCAATGGGATGAAAATGCCCAGTGATTTATCTACCGCAGGTGCGTAGGCTTTGATGAGCATTTGCAGAACGGTGACGAATGAGGCTATCACCACAACGAAAACAGGAATGCGCACCTTGTCGGGGGTGACGTTCTTGATGCAGGAGATGGCCAGATTTGAGCAGATAAGCACAAACATGGTGGCAAGTCCCATAGATAATCCGTTGAGAGCGCTCGTCGTTGTGGCAAGCGTGGGACACATACCAAGGAGCAACACAAAGGTGGGGTTCTCCTTTATCAGTCCGTTTGTCAATATTTTCAGATAGTTCATAGTTTTTTCCCTTCTTTATTTCTTTACGTAGGCTGTGTAGGCATGGTTGATGGCATTGAGAAACGCACGCGAGGTGATGGTGCTGGCAGTGATAGCGTCGATGTCTCCACCATCTTTGCTCACCGTCAGCGGCTTCTCACTTGGACTTTTGCCTATCACTGAACCTTTTCCGTCTTTCTGAAACCACTTATCTGCCTTTGCACCAAGTCCTGGTGTTTCGGTCGAAGCCAAGATGGTATAACCCAGAATCTTTCCTTCAGGACTGAAACCGACGAGCACTTTCAGGTCGCCGCCGAAACCTTGTGTCGTGCTTTCTACGGCAGCACCCAATGGTTGTCCGTTGTTGGCAACCTTGTGTACAACAAAGGCAGCTTCTTTTCCATCAATGATCTGTTTGATGGTGTCATTCGATGTCACGGAGAGTTTGCCACCGCCCATGACTGTTGTGATACCATCGGCTAAATTCTTTTCTGCTTGTGCCTCAATTTTGCCCTTTGTCAGTTCGTTGATGTAGGCAAGGATGCCTCCCATCACCAAAGCCACTGCCACAAGCACAACTACCATGTTTGTTAAAGAGGATTCTAATTTTTTCATTTCTTCACTACCTCCCCGAATCGTTTAGGTTTAATGTAAGCATTGATGAGCGGTGTAAATGCGTTCATGATGAGAATGGCAAATGACATGCCCTCTGGATAACTTCCCCAGTTACGAAGTACAACTGTTAGGAAACCAATCGCAATGCCGTATATGAGTTGTCCCTTTGGCGTCATTGGCGAAGTGACGTAATCTGTGGCCATAAATATGGCTCCAAGCATCAGTCCTCCACTGAATAACACTGTGAGAGGATCGGCATAGATAGGGTTTACAAGGTGCAAAAGACCAGAAAATACGAATACAGTGGCGAAGATTGAGATTGGAATATGCCATGTGATGATCTTTCTCCATAACATGAAAATCAATCCACCAATGAGCGCCAATGCGCAGACTTCACCGATTGTGCCCATACCGCCAGAGACATTGTTACCTAAAAGCAGATGGAGTGAGTTCGGAAGCTTGTCAAGCATTGTGGCATCGCCCGTCTTTATGGCGCTTTTCATTACGCTAAGGGGAGTTGCTCCCGTAGCTGCATCGGTGTATTTGCTCAACTGTCCGAGTACTGGCCATGAGGTCATTTGTGCTGGAAAGCTAACTAACAGGAAGCATCGGCCCACCAAAGCAGGATTGAAAGGGTTAGATCCGAGTCCGCCAAAAGTCATCTTTCCAATACCAATGGCTACCAAAGCACCAATCAAAGTAATCCATATCGGTAGATTACTGGGTAAGTTAAATCCCAATAAAAGTCCCGTAACAATGGCTGAACCGTCCATAAGTGTGGGTTCTTCCTTCAACATATATTTGGTGATTGCCCACTCAAAGAACATGCAGGAGGCAACACTCGTAAGACAAACTATCACCGAACCGATACCGAAATAAAGGAACGACACGAGCAGAGCTGGTACAAGTGCGATGATCACTCCGTACATATTTTTCTCCACTGTCTCATTGCCATGCGCATGTGGTGATAATGAAACTATTAATTTACTCATCTTTCTCTTTATTTTTTAGCTTGTTGGGCATTTCTACTGCGGATTATCTTCATAACGGTTTGTTTTCCGTTACGGATATTGTCAAGAAGCGGGCGATGAGACGGGCATGTAAATTGGCACGAACCGCACTCAATGCACGATGGTATGTCCTCACGCTCGCACCGTTCCCAATCTTTCATGTTACTTGCGGTGGCAATTAGATATGGCTCAAGTCCCATAGGACAGACGCTTACGCACTTAGCACAGCGGATACATGGCTGAACTTTCTTCCGTCGCGCATCGTTCTCGGTGAGAATGGTTACGCTATTCGTACCTTTGCAGACTGGTACATCGGTGGTGATTAAGGCTTTGCCCATCATTGGGCCACCTGCCAGTACCTTGTTGTCACCTTCTGGCATTCCTCCACAAGCTTCTATGAGGTCTTTCATCGGTGTTCCCATGCGGACGAGGAAGTTTCCTGGATGGGAAAGTTTCTTTCCGGTGATTGTCGTGTAGCGTTCGAACAGTGGTTTGTTCTTCATTACGGCTTGATAGACGGCAAACGCGGTACCAACGTTCTGCACAATCGCACCAACGTGTACGGGAATGGCTGGCGGAGCTGGCACCTGACGCCCAATTACGGCATCAACCAATTGCTTTTCACCCCCTTGCGGATATTTCTGAGCTAATGGAACAACTTCAATTTTTTGGTTTTTGGCAGCTTTTTTCGTCAGAAGTTCAATGGCTTCAGGTTTGTTTTCCTCGATTCCAATGTACCCTTTTTCCACCTTAGCAGCCTTCATCAGCAATTCCAGTCCTATGATAATCTCCTCTGCATGTTCCATCATCAATCGGAAATCGGAGGTGATATAAGGCTCGCACTCTACGGCATTGATGATCACGCACTCAGCTTTCGTGCCTGGAGGCGGAGTGAGTTTGATGAAAGTCGGGAAACTTGCGCCTCCCATGCCAGTGATACCAGCATCCTTGATATGCTGAATGATGTCTTCGGGAGTCAGTTCTGGTCGTTGCTCCAGTGTGACAAGTTCATCGGAACGGTCGATACTCTCCTCCCATTCGTCGCCTTCTACGTTGATAATTATAGCTGGAACGCGATATCCCGTTGCATCAATTGCCGTGTCAATCTTGAAAACTTTGCCCGAAACGGCTGAGAAAATGGGTGCCGAAACGAAACCTCCCGCCTCTGCTATGAGTGTACCCACCTTCACTTCATCGCCCTTTTTCACCACGGGTTTAGTGGGAGCGCCAATGTGTTGCTGAAGAGGATAGATGGCTTGCTTGGGCAAAGCTGCTACTTTCGTAACCTCATTGTTGGTCAGTTTGTTTTCTTCTGGGTGCACTCCACCCTTTTTGAATGTATGTAGTCTCATTGCTTTACCTCCTCTTGCTTGTTCTCCGCAACCGGTTGCTCGTCGATGGCAGTTTTTTCTTCCACCTTTACGATCTTCTTTACAGGGAAATTGAGTGCTGTAATGGCATGTGTCGGACATTCATTGACGCACTTACGGCACATTTTGCACTTGTTATAGTCAATGTAAGAAAGATTGTTTTCTATGGTAATGGCATCAAATTTGCATGCCTTGAAACACTTACCGCAAGCGATGCACGACACCTTGCATGCCTTCATGGCAGCAGGGCCTTTGTCTTTGTTGACACATTGCACGTAGATGCGGCGGTTTTTCGGGCCTTTCTTGCGCAATTCAATGATGCTACGTGGGCAAGCCTTGACGCAAGCTCCACAAGCCGTACACTTCTCGTCATCGACTTCGGGCAGACCTGTCTCCGGATTCATGTGAATGGCTTCAAATTGGCATGCGGAAACACAGTCGCCACATCCAAGACATCCAAAACCGCAGGCCGTTTCGCCAGCTCCCGTGGCATGTATGGCAGCACACGTGCGCAAGCCGTTGTATTCGGCAATGCGAGGACGGTTCTCACAGGTTCCGTTACAGCGGACAACAGCCACCATTGGGTCAGTCTTTTCCACCGTCATACCTAAGAGGTCGGCCACGTTTTCCATTACCTTCTGTCCACCAACTGGACAGAAGAGGCCTTCGATTGACCCGGCATCAGCACCTTTCACCAGTGCGTCGGCCATACCACCACAGCCTGGAAATCCGCAGCCACCGCAGTTTGCACCTGGCAAGGCTTCGGTAATGGTTTCCAATCTTGGATCTTCGTACACAGCAAATCTCTTGGATGTGATGTACAATACCACTGCTGAAACGAGCGCTATTGCCCCAAGTACGATTACTGCAATTAAAATAAAGTTCATATATGTCTTTGTATTATTAGAAGCAGATTATTTATCTATGCATCTCCAGCCACCGCCTGCTCAATATGGAATGTGAGTTTTCTGCGTAATTTGCCTCTCATGATGTACAATATGGCGTAATACGGTATCAGTGAGGCAAGGCTTAATAGAGCCGCAAAAGGCTCATTGGCAGTGAGTTTCATGCTAATGAACAGTGTGGCGGTGAGGATTAAGAAAGGTATTCCAAAGCCAAGGAATACAGCTTTCATACCCGTGGCTTGCGATTCTACGAGTATTACTCCGTCGCCGACCTTGAATTGTTGTTGTTTAGGTACGTTGTAAACGTCGATTATCTTCTCTTTGCTTTCTGATGCGCTACAATGTGCAGACGCACTGCAAGTCTCACATGCTGATGTTTGTGCGATTCGAACCTTGACATGGTTGGATTCAATCGACTGAATGACTCCAAAATGTTTTATCTTGCTGTCCATTTGTTTTTGCATTAAACCCCCATTTTGCAATGTAGAGTTTACAATTGCAAATTTAGCACTATATTTTTATATACCAAATATTTATCCGACTTTTTTTTAATTTAGTCAAATTATCTATGCGTTAATTAACTCTCATTCTCCGAAAATGAGCCTATACATTATATATAAATAGAAGTCTCGTTGCCGTAACAAGCAACGAGATTGCCTTGTTGGATGGAATATTCTCCCAAAGTGAAGCTGTTGGATCACGAAGATCAACGTTCCGTTTGTTGTATTCCCTGAATTGAATCCAATACAACTGCGACAAAAAAGTGAAATGTTTCAGATGACGACTGCCGTACCTGAACAAGAGACCATGAGCATGGAGTTTCCACTCCCAATTGTCTCATAATCAATGTCGATTCCCACAATAGCGTTGGCGCCAAGAGCCTGTGCCCGTTCCATCATCTCTCGGATTGACGTGTCTTTTCCCTCTCTCAAAACCTTCTCATACGATTGGCTTCGTCCGCCCACTATATCACGGATTCCTGCCAGGAAGTCTTTGATGAAGTTGGCACCGATAATGGTTTCGCCTGTTACAATGCCCTTATACTCAATGATTTTGTGCCCTTCGATGGTGGGTGTTGTTGAAATAATCATAATTTTGGTAATTTAATTGTTATTGAATCTGTTGATTTTTCTGTTGCTAAACGATTTACTACTAACGAATAAATGATTTATAAATTGTATTCATCTTAGCGATATTCAAACTTTTTGTTATTCATTTTCTTGGGTAAATCAATCTAATGATTCATAATATATAAAAATATTTTTATCAGTGAATTATCTTACATGTTTTATAAAATAACTTATTTTATATTATAATATAAATTAAATTATATGAATATTGAATGTTTTCCTCATCATTTCATAGTTTTCAAGCCAAATCGTTCATTATAGTGTAAAAAGATTTTATTTGATTGTTGAGCAGATTGTTTGCCGTTGGCTCGAAGGCGTAGCGGGCTACGTCGAGAACGAACGACAGACAAGCTGTCAACAAGCAAATGAAAGATTATAGGAAGCATTAAAATCAATAATCAATAGAGTAAATGCGGTCTAATGAACCGTTTTGGTTCAATGCCATTTGTTCGTTGATTTCATTATTATGGATTAGCCATTGCATTTCTGTTGCTAACCTTTGCACGCTGATTTGTAAAATATTATTCCCTAAATTTAACATTCCGGCACTCCTTGTTCTATGTTTTCCAACTTCAACATTCAACGTTTTTACGTCTGTTTTTTACGTTTTTTTTATTGAAAGTTGAGGATAATTTTTTAATAGCTGACCTTTCGCACGATGATTGTTGACCTTTCGTCTTGCCATAGGTCACCTTTTGCAATTAGAAAGCTTAAGCTATGATGAGTAATAATGGGGTTTTATTTTATTTTTTTCGAATATTATTTTTATAAAACGTTGGAAAACAATAGGTTATGGATATACTAAAAATTTGCGTATTTCGAATCAAATTAAGGGTTGGTTCAGAATAGGTCAGTTATTTGGAGGTGTTTGTAAAGATTTTTCTAATTAATTTTCCGTGCAGTTGGTTTTCTACCAGTGATGAAAGGAATATAACGATAAATCAACCATGTGACAATCGAGGCGAAAAAGCATACCAAAAGAAAGGCGATGACTACTCTATGATATTGGCCTTGATAGGGTAAATTTGCTTTCTGAAGGGCTTTTGCCACTAAAAGTGGTATTCCCCCACTCATAAAGTAATAAACGATGCTGTGCGCTCCAATCCACTCTATTGGACGATTGGTGGGAAGTTGTTTGGCAAGACTCACCAAAAACAAAGTAGCGATGATGGAATCGATGATGAAAGTCGCCCAGTTGTTGACCGCAATGGGTTCGATGAGTAGATTTATGCCATGCTTATATTCATATACTTTTATTATTACTAATAGAATGAATAAGAATGAAATAGATGATGGTGTGTTGAAACGGTTGAAAACTTTTTCGTACTGATGGTACAAGTAACCTGAATAGAGGATTGGGAGTGCAAAGCAAGCATTTTCAAGTTGCCAATAAGTGTCGGTATAACTGGGTAGAAGTGTGCAGATGATAAGACTCGTTATTGCGACAGTGGATAAAATCCATGTTTTAGATTTGGTTATCCACAGTAGAATGGCAAACACAATTTCTGAAACGGCAAGAGCAGCAACAAACCACGATGCTTCGCCTGTAACAATGGTCATCAACGTGTCACTGATATTGTGGCCATGAACCAATGCTTTTGGCACTGCAATGACCGTAGTGAAGATAAAATAGGGCATAATGATGCTCTGTCCTACCGACTTGAGTTTCCGTTGCAGCGAAAAAGCTTCATTCTTGAAGAAAAGATAGCCCGAAAGGAAAAAGAAAACTACAAGTGCATTGACAACATAGAAATTGTAGTCAATGATGTTTCCTCCCGTATAATATAGTTCTGTGTGGTCGAGCAGTATTGCCAGCATACAGATTCCACGAAGAAGGTCAATCCATGTTTTCCTTTCAAGCATAGTGTTGCAAAGATATAAATAAATTAGATGATTCCTATTCTCTATTTACGATAATTTGTTATCTTTGTAGAAACATTTCATAATCATGAACATATCTACGGGAAAGCTAGCCGTTGTACTGCCTTGCTTCAATGAGGAAGCAGTTTTGCCTGAGACAATATCACGACTTGAGAAACTCATGGATGAGCGTCTGCAAGACATTCTAATCGACGATTATATACTGTTGTTTGTCGATGATGGGTCATCAGACAGCACTTGGAAGATAATTGAGGAAGCACATGCAAAGGACTCGCATGTGAAAGGGTTGAAACTTGCTTGCAATGTGGGCCATCAAAACGCATTGATGGCTGGATTGGAGCATGCAAAGAGTATGGCCGATATGATTGTTTCGATAGATTGCGACTTGCAAGACGACATCGAGGTGATTCCAGAGATGGTGAAGAAGTATAGCGAAGGTTTCGACATTGTCTTTGGTGTGAGGAGTTCTCGCAAGGTGGATAGTTGGTTTAAACGCACCAGTGCATTGGCCTTCTACAAGCTAATGGGTGCGTTGGGTGTAAGAACGATTTACAATCACGCTGATTTCAGACTTTTGAGTCGTCGGGCTGTTGAACACCTGTGTACGTTCCGTGAGCGAAACCTTTTTCTTCGTGGCATGGTTCCCCTTATAGGCTATGCTTCGACAAGTGTTTATTACAATCGTCAGAGGCGTGTTGCTGGCACAACGAAGTATCCTTTCAGAAAGATGATGAACTTTGCCATTGATGGCATCACATCGTTTAGTGTCAAACCTGTTCGCCTTGTCATGACAATGGGCATACTATTCATCACCGTTGCTTTTATCATTCTTCTTTATGCAATCATTGCTTATTGGACTGGCAATGTTGTTCCGGGTTGGACTTCATTGATACTTTCTGTATGGTTTGTTGGAGGTTGCATATTGATGGGACTGGGAATTATTGGCGAATACGTTGGGAAAATTTACATCGAAGTGAAAGACCGGCCACGTTTCAACATCGAAAAAGTGATAGATTAATATGGCTTCAATAAAACGAAATATACTTATTTTTGGCTTTCTAAGTCTTTTTGCTTTCTTGTCACAGATGGTTTTCGCCTTTACCACATCGTTTCTCTACGATATGGTAATGAATTTCGATCAGGGAATCTTTGAGATTATTGGGCGCGACTGGGCAGAAGGACATCTACCTTATATAGAAACTTGGGACAGCAAAGGTCCTATTATATTCTTTTTTAATATGTTGGGCTACTTAATGGGTGGTAGAACGGCCATTTTTTGGATTGAAGTGGTCAACCTTTCGCTCTGCCTGATAGTTATTTATCTATTCGCTGTCAAGCATTTATCGTCTGTTTTCTCGCTTGTCGCCACCGTATTCGTTCTCTTTGCTTATATTACGGTGTGCAGTGGTGGCAATCAGGTGAGCGATTACAGCTTGTTGCCAGCCATTGGGTCGATGGTTGTTTTTTATCAATGGACCCATCGGTTGCAGACGAGGCGACAGATATTCCATCCTTGGCAATATGCGCTTATCTATGGGATATTCTTTGCTGCCAGTCTGCTTTCCCGACTTACCAATGCTGCAGCACTCTGCTTGATGATTCTGATTGTTTTTGTTTATCTTGTTCGGCATCATCTTTGGCATAATCTGCTTGAAAACACCATTGGTTTTGTGGTAGGCTTTGCTCTTTTGTTCGTTCCTTTTGCCTTATATTTTGGTCTGCATGGAGCTTTTGCCGAAATGTGGTATGCTATGTTGGAGTATAATGTGGAATATGCTTTGGTGTCTAATCCCGAAAAGGTGGTTCAGAGCAGTTCAAACCTTGTTTATTCCCTACTCTATTTTTCGTCAGTCATTGTACTTCTGTTCGTCAATATTTTGAATTTGTTGTTCAATCCCCGACGAAGGAAGTTGAATATGCTTTGGGCACTCGTGGCAATTGCAGTGCTATTGTGGCTCTACAAGTCGTATGCAAATGCTAATTATGGTATTATTTTTTCGCCTTTTGTTGTGGTTGCAGCTTTGGAAATGCGACAAATAACAGAAGTAAAGCCTAAGTTCAGACTTGTCGGGGTTGTTCTCTTTGGATTCATTTTGCTTGGTTTTGTCAACCATGTGAGAGTCTTTCGCTCTTATACTCATGAGGTTCCTACCTACAGACAGATAATGAAGGGACTTGAAAATAAGGTCGGTGCTTCTTTTGTGGCTTATAATTGCGAACCGGACATCTATCTTTCGCTGGGTATTAAGCCGTATTATCGTTTCTTCGTTTGTCAAGATTGGGCAATAAAGAATGGTGCTTCGCTATTGCAGAAAGTAAGAGAAACTTATGCAAAAGGCAACGCAGAATGGATTCTTGTGCAAGATTTTGAAACAAGTAAGGTAAGGGATATTCTTGAAAAACGTTATCTTCCGTATCGCAGAGACAAAGCAAATAACTTGCTGCTTCTTAGATTAAATCCAAAGCGGTTGTCAAATCACAATTGAACTATGCAGTATTGAGATGATTAGCTTCGGTCATTTTTCATCTGCTTGTTAGCATCTTGTCTGTTGTTCGTTCTCGCCGTAGCTCGCTATGCCTTTGAGCCAACGTCAAACAATCTGCTCAATAACCAAATAAAATCTGTTCAGGCTTTATCGCTCGGTTTGGGTTAAGACAAACGAAACAAAACCAAACGGCTGCCGTCTCAACAAGAAACAACAGCCGTTTGTTGAATGATGGTGATTCTATTGGTCAGTTAACGATGGCTATTTTGCATACTGTTCCGTTGTCGCCGTTTTGATCGGCCGTCTGGACCATGTATATTCCTGATGCCACACGCTTTCCATTCCTATCGTTTCCGTTCCATACGAACGTGCCTCCGTTGCTTGTTCCTTCTGCCACGAGTACGCCGTTGGTGGTCACTATCTTAACGTCTGCATTATAAGTGAGTCCTACGATTGTGATAGGGCCTGTGTAACCAGGACGGACGGGATTGGGATAAGCGTAGGTGACCTCCGTGTCCATCTTCTCAACGGTCTGCGTTGCATCGCTCATGTAGGAGCAAAGGCCTTTGTTTGTTCCGAAAAACACCTCTCCTGTCTTATCGTTGATGGCTATACTCTCAATGTTGTCGGACAGGAGCTTGCTGTTCGAGCTGAGAAAGTGGTGTACCTGCGTCATGTTGTCGGCGCTAATGAGATAGACTCCGTTGTTTGCCGTTCCGAACCACTTACGTCCGCCACTGTCAATCGCCATGCAAGTGATATTGACTCCTGAAAGAAGGTAGTCTGCAAGGTTGGTTCCGTCGTTGCGAGGCACTTTTACCTGTTCGAAAACCGTCTCGTCAGGATTGTTCATTTGCGACCGCTTGAGCACTAACGGGCCGACATTCGTGCCCACCCATATATCTTTGTTCAAGTCCTCGGTCAGACAAGTCACCACTGTTACTGCCACAGTGCTGCCATCTTGGTTGATGAATTTTGTGTAGGAGTTGAGCTCTCCCGTAGCTGTTTCATAGCAGAACAGTCCAGGAAACAGAAAGTGTTTGTTGCAAAACCATAGCAGTCCCTTGCTGTCGAACATGGCATGGCTCATTACCGACAGACCCACGCCATCCTGTGTCAAGGAGTTTTGGTGATGGGGCGTCATTGTTCCATCTGGTTTAAGTTCGAGAATCGACTGCGATTTGGTCTGACTATTGAGTATCCACAGACTGCCTTTGTTGTCGAAGGCCAAGCCATGAACCAGCACATAGTTGTTGTCGAGTTCTTTTCCGTCATCAACAGCGGGTTGGAGCGGGCTGTTGTCTTTATTATAGTAGGCCTTCATATGTCCGTTGAGAAACTCATAAAGTCCTGTTTTACCACCAGCGAACACGTGGTCAGGGTTCTTTGGGTCGATGGCCAGGCAGTTCACGTCGGTATATCTGTAGCCGGTGATGTTTGAAAGGTCGTCTTGGAAAATCGTCCATTCATCGTTGTTGAGCACTTGGATGGTTCCGGGCTGTTCCATTGCCACCCCACCCGATTCGAAGGCGCCCCCTGACGAATAGAGTCGGTTGTTCTTGAACTGCATGAAGAAGAAGCGATTGTATTTCGGACCTCCGGGATTGAGTGTCCTTGCCTTTGCCATCAGGTCTGGATCAGCAGCTTTGGTCTGCGGGACGTAATCCCCCACCCTTGTCCAGTTCTTCTTGTCGAGCAAATTGCTGGCCTGTGAGCCTTTGTAAAGTCCGCTTTGGCTGCTGGCTGCATAGATGTTGTCTCCCTCAATATAGGTGTAGTTGACATTGAAGCCAAGGTTATATGTGTCGCTTACTTCGGCATTGGCTACATTGAGTTTGAGAATCCCGAAACCGGTGGAGATGTAACAGAAATTACCGTTCATATAGAGGTCGTTGATGGCTTTGTTCTCGGTCATCGACTTGTTGTAATAATCTGCTATATTCGTAATATTCCCCTTCTCGTCCATCAAGTCGATGTTGTAGTTGGAATAGGCTATCACGAGCCGTTTCGCCACTTTGTTCCAACCGATGAAGCCGATATTATTGTCGCTCAGTCCGTTTATCTTGTCGAATGTCTGAATGCTGTTGTCGTTCTCGTTGTAGGAATAGAGATCGTTGGATGCGAGGATATAGATTCGGTTGCCCCCTTTCTCGGCCCATGTTATATCGTGATAGGCCAAATAAGCCTTCCAAGTGCCTACCCCACCTGCCTGAACTTGTTGTTGAAGAAAAGCCAACACGCAGGCGAATGCCAAAAGATAGAGTCTTTTTATCATGATTTACTTGATTGGTAGTGTACAATAGTACATGAGTTTATAGATATTAAACAGAAAAACGCTTGGATTATTGCTTTGGAGCTGCCGTTTGATGGGCTTGTTGGTGAGTTTGTAAAGGAAGGAAACTGCCCCCGCACAATGGAGTCTGTTAATTTTCTCAGCCATAGCAAGTAGTTTTGAATAGCCGTTCAGCTCGCTTTTGAAATGATAAAGTGTGCGCAAGGACTCTTCAGTTTTGGCGATAAAGACGTCGTTTGGCTCAAAAGAATCAAACAATACCGGATTGTCGATGTGGCGAACCTTCAGTTTCTTCCGTTGGAAATCTTTGCCTAATAGCACATCCTCATAGCCATATCTCTTGAAATTCGTGTTATAGGGATGGTCTCCTGTCAGCGTTTTGCGAACCATGAAGTTGGTACTCAAATGCTGATAGGGTCGTTTGGCTCGGTTGATGGCATTGATTTGCTCCTCGCTTGCTCGTTCGTAGCGGTAGCGGAGGTTGCTTTTCCATACATTTTCATCTCCTCCGATTTTCAATCCGCCCACAATGACATCGCCGTCGGCATCAAGATAATTGCGAATGAATTGCGGGTTGTCCAGCGAAAGATCGCCGTCGATGAACAGGAGCCATTCTTTCGATGCTTCGTTGACCAGGAAGTTGCGGATGGCAGAACGTCCAACGTTAACGTTTCTGACGATATAGCGGACGCCCTCCAAAGCCTCTATCGCACGGTTGGTGACAATGCAGCTTTTGTCGGTCGAGGCATCATCGGCTACAAGAATCTCGAAGTCAATCCCAGCAGCCACACATTGCGCCTGCAACGCTCTGACAAGTGCCACGCAAGTGCAGTTGTAAGTGGGTAAAAGTATGGATATTGACTTCTGCATATTGTCGTATGATTTTATGAGCGATGAGCGGTTTGTGTAAAAATAATTTACTATCGTGTTCCCAAAGTTGAGCCTTTGTCTCGCAAAAGCTCATCTTTTGGATGGTGAAAGGTCACCTCTGGGAGCATCAAAGGATAGCTTTTGGAGGGTGAAAAGTAACCCATTGATTACCAAATGATTACAAATCAATAAGCTATATTTGTTTTGTAAAAATTTTTCCTTGCCCTATGGCTTTCCTTCCATGAAGCTCAACTCCTTATTTCATGCAGTTTTTCGAGGCTTTTAGATACTCGGCCAGCTTCCTTACCGCCCTTGCCCTGTGTGAGATTTGGTTCTTGACATCCTCTCCCAGCTCGGCGAAGCTCTTGTCGTAGCCTTCTGGGATGAAGATGGGATCGTAGCCAAAGCCCTCGCTACCCGATTTTTCCTTTGCAATTCGACCTTCTACCCTACCCTCGAACTGGTGCTCCTCACCTCCGATGAGCAACGAAACGACGGTCCGAAAATGAGCTTTCCGATTGGGATTGTCGCCCAATTTCCGCAAGAGTTTTGCCATGTTTGCCTCACTGTCGTGGTCGGTGTGATCATCGTAGCGGGCCGAGTGAACCCCCGGCTCTCCTCCGAGCACATCAACTTCCAACCCCGTGTCGTCGGCAAAGCAATCCAATCCGTAGTGCTCATAGATGTATCTCGACTTGATGCTGGCATTTCCCTCCAACGTGTCAGCTGTTTCAGGGATATCAACGTCACAACCGATGTCCCTCAATGAAACTATTTCGAAGTCGCTGCCTAATATTTCTTTTATCTCCTTGAGCTTATGATTGTTGTTGGTTGCAAAAACGATCTTCATATAGCTTTGATTTCGTTATACATTCACCTCGCTATCGTCGGCATAAACCTGCGTTAACGTCTTGTCGGCATCTTTCGTTTTCACCTTGATTTTATCGAATCCCTCACCGTAAACACCGATGACCGAAGTTTGGGAAACGAATGCCAGTGGGTCGATTATCTTGACAATGCGGAATATTGACTGACTCTCGTTGCGTTTAGCCATCAAGCAAATCACTTTCACTTCTTTTCCTGTGTACCATCCGTGGCCGTCTAAAATCGTGATACCCCTGTCTCTTTCCTTCATGATGGCATCGGATATTTCCTCGTATTTCTTTGAGAAGATAAGGAATTGAACCGACTGGCGTCGCAGATTCATGACATGGTCGAGCATGAAACACTCAATGAACATGGTACACAGACCAAAGACCACCTTGTGGAAACGCTCCACATAGCCACCAAACTGTGGAAACAGCATACAAGTGCCTATGATACAGATATCAACAGCCATAAGTACCTGACCTAAAGAGATGTCACGGTACTTGTTGACGCAGGCTGCAATGATGTCCGTACCGCCCATGCTGCCGTTGTTGAGGAACACTGTTGCCATGCCAACGCCTGTTATACAGCAACCAACGATGAGCGACATGAATGCCTGATCTTTGCCCAGTACCTTTATAAAGTCGCCGTTCGCATCGACTGGCATCAGCTCCTGAGCAAACTTCAACATGAAATACAAGGCAAAAATGGCATAGATGGTCTTCATCATGAACTTTAATCCGAGAATCTTCAGTGCTGCAGACAGCAATATAATGTTGACTATCATGTATGTGTTCTCAATCTTAAAGCTCGTGGCATAGAAGATAATGGCTGAGAAACCAGTGAGACCGCCTGTCACAATCTCATAAGGCATGAGAAAAACAGTGAAGGCCGAAGCGTACAAAAGTAAACCAAGAGTTATGAAAACATAATCCTTGATTTCATTTCTGATGAGTTGTTGATTAATTGTCATATTTCTATTATGATGTTTTAAGGCCAGTTTCCTCATGCTTAGTTGAGGAAACTGGGAGTTTTTGTCCTATTGTGATTACTTGCAGACTATATTAACGATCTTCTTTGGTACGACAATGACTTTGATAATAGTCTTGCCATCGATGTATTTCTGGCTCCGTTCGTCGGCGACGGCTATCTTCTCAATCTCCTCTTTGCCAGCATCGGCGGGGAAAGTCATCTGGAAACGCGCCTTGCCGTTGAAGGAAATGGTGAGCTGAACCTCACTTTCGATCAGGTAAGCTTCGTTCCATTGTGGCCACTTAGCGTCGCAAATGCTCTCTTTTTGGCCCAGTGTCTCCCAGAGTTCCTCGGCAATATGCGGTGCGAAGGGTGCGATGAGGATGAGCATATCCTTGAGCAAGGAACGGTTGTTGCACTTCTGCTGTCCGAGTTCGTTCACGCAAATCATGAATGCCGATATGGCAGTGTTGTACGAGAACTGTTCAATGTCGCCCGAAACCTTCTTGATGAGCTTATGAACGCTCTTCAACGACTCCTTAGAAGGTTCGTCGTCGGTGAGTTCTTGCTGATAGATCTTCCAGAATTTCTTCAGGAAGCGATGACAACCGTCGATTCCATTGGTGTCCCAAGGTTTGCTTGCTTCGACAGGACCTAAGAACATTTCGTACAAACGGAGAGTATCGGCGCCGTATTGCTCAATGATGACATCGGGATTGACGACGTTGAACATGGATTTCGACATCTTTTCCACTGCCCAACCGCAAACATACTTGTCGTTTTCGAGGATGAACTCGGCATTGTTGTACTCTGGTCGCCATGCCTTGAATGCCTCGACGTCAAGCATATCCCCATGAACGATGTTTACATCCACGTGGATTGGTGTGGTCTCATATTGGTCTTTGAGTCCGAGACTCACAAATACGGGAGCCTTAGAGTGGTCGTCTGAGTTGATGCGATATACGAAATTGGAGCGCCCTTGTATCATGCCTTGGTTGACAAGTTTCTCGTATGGCTCTTCCTTACAGCTGTAACCGTAGTCGTGTAGGAACTTGTTCCAGAAGCGACTGTAGATCAAATGCCCGGTGGCATGTTCCGTTCCACCCACATAGAGGTCAACATTCTGCCAGTATTCGTCGGCTTCCTTGCCCACGAGTGCTTCGTCATTGTGCGGATCCATGTAGCGAAGGTAATACGCTGAGCTACCTGCAAACCCCGGCATAGTGTTCAATTCAACGGGGAAAATGGTCTTGTTGTCGATCAGAGACTTATCAACAAGCTTTTTGTTTGCCTCGTCCCAAGCCCATATCTTTGCCCGACCCAATGGTGGTTCACCGCTTTCGGTCGGCTCGAACTTGTCTATTTCAGGCAATTCCAATGGCAGACAATCCGTCGGAATCATATAAGGCATACAGTCTTTATAATAGACTGGAAATGGCTCGCCCCAGTAACGCTGACGCGAGAAGATGGCATCGCGCAAGCGGTAGTTCACCTTTACGTGTCCGATACCTTTGTCCGTAACATATTTTTTGGTAGCGGCGATGGCTTCTTTGACACTCAATCCATTGAGCGAGAAGCATCCTTCGGTTTCCTTTACAGGACTGTTTATCACCGTTCCCTCCTTTGCATCGAAGCTCTCTTCCGACACATCGGCACCTTCTATCAATGGAATGATGGGAAGATTGAAATGCTTTGCAAAGGCATAATCGCGGCTGTCGTGAGCTGGAACCGCCATGATGGCTCCCGTTCCATAACCAGACAGCACATATTCTGAAATCCAAATTGGCAATTTCTCACCTGTAAGAGGATTGATGCCGTAAGAACCGGTGAATACTCCTGTAACCTTTCGGTCGCTCATACGGTCGAGTTCGGTGCGCTTCTTCACATAAGTGAGATATTCTTCCACTTCTTTCCGTTGTTCGGCAGTTGTGAGTTTCTCCACCAATTCGCTTTCCGGTGCCAGTACCATGAACGTTACTCCAAACATCGTGTCAGCTCTTGTGGTAAAGATTGTGAAAGCATTTTCCACTTCTTTCCCATCGACTGGAGTTACGCTCTTGAACTCAACCTCCGTTCCTTCCGAACGTCCGATCCAATTGCGCTGGGTCTCTTTTATGGAGTCCGACCACTGAACTTTGTCGAGTCCGTCAAGCATGCGCTGTGCATAGGCCGATACTCGCAAGCACCACTGCTTCATTTTCTTCTGAATCACAGGGAAACCGCCACGCTCACTGACACCATCGACCACTTCGTCGTTGGCCAATACCGTGCCGAGTCCTGGACACCAGTTCACCATCGTTTCGCCGAGATAAGCTATTCTGTAGTTCATCAATATCTCCTGCTGTTCCTTTTCGTCCATGCTCATCCAGTCGCGGGCCGAAAACATCTTCTCTTCGCCCTGTGCCACGTCTAGGTTCAGCGTTCCCTCTTCTTCGAAATGTCTGATTAGCTGTTTGATGGGAACAGCCTTCTGCTGACGGTTGTCGTAGCAAGAGTTGAACATTTGTTGGAATGCCCATTGTGTCCAATGGTAGTATTTAGGATCGCAGGTACGCACTTCCCTATCCCAGTCGAAGCTGAAACCAATCTTGTCTAACTGCTCACGATAGCGGGTGATGTTTTTTTCGGTAGTGATGGCAGGATGCTGACCTGTCTGAATGGCATACTGTTCGGCCGGAAGTCCGTATGCATCGTAACCCATTGGATTCAGGACGTTAAATCCTTTGAGCCGTTTATAGCGTGCATAGATATCGCTGGCGATGTATCCGAGCGGATGTCCTACGTGCAAACCTGCCCCTGATGGATAAGGGAACATGTTGAGCACATAGAACTTCTCTCTGTTCTTGTCCTCCTGTACCTTATAGGTTTGCTTCTCGACCCATTTCCTTTGCCATTTCTTCTCAATTTCAGTGAAGTTGTATTCCATTCTTTATACTATTGAATTTTAATCTGTATTGTACTGCAATACTGTACTGATATTTGAATTATCGGATGAGTACAATAATCAGCTGCAAAATTACTAAATGTTTCTGTAAATTAGCTCAATAGCCATGAAAAAGTGTACACTTCCGACAGCTTGTTTGTCTCAAGACATGTTCGAATAGTCACCAATCTGAAAGCTAAAAAGCCATGTGTTTGAAGGTTTCTTGTGTTCAGAATTTCAACAACTAAGTAGGCTCGCTTGTGAAAAATATTTACAAACGGGATGAAAATACGGGAGTATTCTGAAATAGAAGGTCGGTGGATTGGAAATGAGAGAAATGTGACAGTTTGTTAGCAACCTACTGATGGATAGATGATTAACCGATTTCCGTTCCGTTTTGAATGCCCGATTGTGCAAAAGTGTCCGACATTCTGCCAGCCGTAGATGTAGCTTTCGCCAGATGATGGATGAGCTTTTGTCGGACCATCGCTGAGCTTCCACGTTGTCATAGGTAAGCAACGACTGAGTTGTGGCAGTGAAACGGTGTAAAAATTGGTTGTTATGACAGTCTTTTCACTTGTCTTTAGCTCTCCGATTGCTGAAACGGCACTTGGCGAAGTGTTAAAATCGGGTAGCTTTTCTTTACAAAATTGTGGCGATTGGCGGAGCTGTTCTCATCTTTTTGGTCAATCGGGATAATATGATACAAAAATGAATTATCTTTGTAGCTCAATTCGAGAAATAAGTTGGTATGACTATTCGAAGTCTGATTCTTTTTGTTTTGACTTCTCTTGCTGTAGCCTGTCATTCCCAAACACTGCGGCCCAGCGGTGTGGACAGTGTGGCGACGGTGGCGGTTGACGACACACTGACTGTCGCCGATACGGTGCCAGTCGCTCATCGTACACCCCGACGTCCGTGGTTGGCGGCTGCCGAGGTGGTGGCGGCGAACCTTGGCATATTGGCTTTCGATCATTATGTGCTCGATGCAGAGTTTGCGAAAGTCACTTGGCGAACGGTGGGTCGCAATTTCTCGCCCTCGAAGTGGTATTGGGATAGCGACATCTTCCGCACTAACCTGATGCTGCATCCCTATCATGGCTCGATTTATTACAATGCCGCACGGAGCAATGGACTGAACTTCTACGAGTCGATACCATTTGCTGTCGGCGGTAGTCTGATGTGGGAGATTGCCGGTGAGATGGAACATCCGTCGATTAACGATTTTCTGGCAACGTCGGTCAGTGGCTTGGCGATAGGGGAGGTGACCCATCGTTTGGCAGAGCGAATCTACGACAACCGCTCACGGGGAGCTGAGCGTGTGGGTCGCGAAATTGTGGGTGCGTTGCTCAATCCGGCAGGTGGTTTTACACGGTTGGTGACTGGCAATACTTTCCGCTTGACGAATGACCCTTTAAACGATTTGGAAATCAAACAGTTACCGCTTGAGTTTTCGGTGCTTTTGGGAGGCCGTTTTCTGGGCACAAATCAGGGCGAGCAATCACATCGGTTAGGGGGCACGCTCAATTTCGATTTCACCTACGGTTCACCGGTTGAACCGACCAATTCCAAGCCCTACGATTTCTTCCGTGCTAACATAGGATTTGACTTGTCAGGAGGCGAATCAACAGTGGGCAATCTGAACATCATCGGGCAGATAAGGCAATGGATGCTCACCGAAACCGATGCCAACAGACTGTCGCTGGGCATTTATCAGCATTTCGACTATTATGCCACCGATTCCATTCACGGCAAAACGCCCTACAAGATATCAGAGGCGGCGAGTGTTGGGGCAGGTCTGGCATGGTGTCGGCAGAAGCACGACGTGCGGTTGTCCGAGGAGCTCTATGTGAATGGTGTGCTGCTGGGTGGCGCACTTTCCGATTATCGTGAGAATCGCTACAAGCGCGAGTACAGTGTGGGCAGCGGTTACAGCCTGAAGAGCATCACTGGGATTGACATAGCTTGGTGGCTACGTGTGCGTCTGTTAGCCGACATGAAGCATTTGTTCTCGTGGCACGGCTATGAGGACGAAGATCCCACAAAGGAATACATCGAATACAGCGTGATGGGCGACCGTGGGAGTGTGGTCAGCCTGCTTTTGCGTCCGTCTTTGGAACTTTTGCTCAACCGTCATTGGGGAATCGAGACCTCGGCCTTCTTTGTTTTCCGAGATTTCCATTACAAGTATCATCCCGATGTATCATCCACAGCCTATGACTATAGAGTGGGGGTGAAGTATAGGTTCTGATAGGACGGTATAGCCAATGGGCAAAGTAATGGTACAAAGTTAGCCAAACGACATTAATACCACTAAAAGATTAGGTTATCATTTGCTCATTCAGCCTTTATTTTGTATTTTTGCATTTCTACAAACAAGTAAGAAAGAATACCCAGTTATGGCAAAAAACGACAAGGGACTAACCCCAATGATGCGACAGTTCTTCTCAATGAAGGCGCAACATCCCGATGCTTTGATGCTCTTTCGCTGTGGCGACTTCTACGAGACTTACTGTGATGATGCCATAGAAGCCGCTAAGATACTCGGCATTACGCTGACTCGCCGAAACAACGGTGCGGCAGCGGGCGACGAGATGGCAGGTTTCCCACACCATGCTTTAGATACTTTCCTGCCGAAACTCATCAGGGCCGGAAAGAGGGTGGCCATTTGCGACCAACTGGAAGACCCGAAGAAGAAACGTGAGCAACTGAAGGGTAAGAAAGGGCTCACGGCCGAGGATAAGATGGTGCGTCGGGGCATTACCGAACTCGTAACACCGGGTGTGGCAATGGGCGACAGCGTGCTGAATTACAAGGAGAACAACTTTCTCGCAGCTGTGCATTTTGGTAAGGGATCGTGTGGTGTCAGCTTCCTTGACATCTCCACTGGTGAGTTCCTTACAGGTGAAGGAACGTTCGATTATGTGGAAAAACTTATCGGAAACTTCTCCCCAAAGGAGGTCCTTTATGACCGAGCGCGGAAGAATGACTTTGAAAAGCAGTTCGGAACACGCCTCTGTACCTTCGAAATGGACGACTGGGTGTTTACCGATCAGACGGCACGGCAGAAGCTTTTGAAGCATTTCGGCACGAAAAACCTCAAGGGCTTCGGTGTGGATCATCTCAATAACGGTGTCGTTGCAGCAGGAGCCATCATGCAATACTTAGAGGTGACGCAGCATACGAACATCAATCACATCACCTCATTGGCTCGAATAGAAGAGGAAAAGTATGTCAGGCTCGATCGTTTCACCATCCGCTCGCTGGAGTTGGTGGCGCCAATGCAAGACGACGGCTCATCGTTGCTCAACGTAATCGACCGCACTATCACACCAATGGGTGGACGAATGCTGCGTCGCTGGCTCGTTTTCCCTCTCAAAGAAGTGAAGCCTATCAACGAAAGGCTGGATGTTGTGGATTACTTCTTTCGTCAACCAGACTTCCGTAGGTGCCTCGACGACCAGTTGCACCGCATCGGCGATTTGGAAAGAATCATCTCCAAGGTAGCTGTTGGTCGTGTCTCGCCACGTGAGATGGTGCAGTTGAAGAATGCGTTGACGGCCATCAAACCCATGAAAGCTGCTTGTCTGAGTGCGGATAATGAGGCATTGAAGCGTATTGGCGAACAATTGAATCTGTGTGAGTTGATTCGTGACAGAATCGAAGCTGAGATAAAGAACGATCCTCCGCAACTGGTGAACAAGGGAGGGGTTATCGCAAGTGGATTCAGCGCAGACCTCGATGACCTCCGTTCCATACGAGACAACGGCAAACAGTATCTTCTTGAGATACAAGAGAAGGAGGCTGAGCAGACGGGAATTAACTCATTGAAGATTGGTTTCAACAATGTTTTCGGCTATTACCTTGAGGTTCGCAACACGTTCAAGGACAGAGTGCCCGAAGATTGGATAAGAAAGCAGACGCTGGCACAGGCTGAACGCTACATCACACCTGAGCTGAAGGAATACGAGGCTAAGATATTGGGGGCCGATGAGAAGATTATCATGCTGGAAACAAGACTCTTTGCGGAGCTCATACAGGACATGCAGGAGTACATTCCACAAATACAGATCAACGCAAACCTTATCGCCCATCTGGATTGCCTGTACTCTTTCGCAGCCGTTTCTGAGGAAAACAAGTATGTCAGACCAGTAGTTGACGAGTCGGAGGTGATTGATATCAAGCAAGGACGTCACCCAGTAATTGAAACGCAGTTGCCTTTGGGCGAGCAATATGTACCCAACGATGTACTGTTGGACAACGAACGCCAGCAGATTATGATGATAACGGGCCCGAATATGGCTGGTAAGTCCGCTCTGTTGCGCCAAACTGCTCTGATCGTACTTCTGGCCCAAGTGGGTTGTTTCGTACCGGCAGAAGGCGCCAGGATAGGTCTGGTTGATAAGATATTCACCCGTGTGGGTGCGTCGGACAACATCTCGCTCGGCGAATCTACCTTTATGGTGGAGATGACAGAGGCTTCGAACATCCTCAACAATGTTACGCCGCGCTCATTGGTGCTCTTCGACGAGCTCGGACGTGGCACAAGCACTTACGACGGCATCAGTATCGCATGGGCGATTGTGGAGTATCTGCACGAACATCCTAAGGCAGCGGCCCGCACTCTCTTTGCCACGCACTACCACGAGCTGAATGAAATGGAGAAGAACTTCAACCGAATCAAGAACTACAACGTATCGGTTAAGGAGGTTGACGGAAAGATCATCTTCCTTCGCAAGCTCGAACGGGGTGGGAGCGAGCACTCGTTTGGTATCCATGTGGCAGATATTGCCGGCATGCCCCGATCTATCGTGAAGCGTGCCAATGTAGTCTTGCGGCAATTGGAGGAGGACAATGCGCAGGTGGGTGGCATGGGGAAGCCGTCAGCTGAGAAACTGGACCGCAGTAGGGAAGGGGTGCAACTGAGTTTCTTCCAATTAGACGACCCCGTGCTGATGCAAATCCGTGACGAGATATTAGGTCTTGACATCAACAACCTCACGCCAATGGAGGCGCTCAACAAGCTTAACGAGATTAAGAAGATAGTGAACCCCAATGCCTGACTCGGCAAAACCGGTATCGTGGCATACCTGTCGCCCGTTGGTCAGGCGCTGTTCGTCCTACAACAGGCAAGTTTTGGAATCACAGAAAAGAATAATGGCTGCTCATTTATTGGGCAGCCATTTTTTTATGATCTTACTTCCAGCTTTAAGCGGTCGGCCATCGCAGCCTGAAGCTGCAGCCGTCAGGCACCCAAAGGCACGTTTTTCCCCCTCGATCGCATCACCGACCACAAGCCGATGGCTATGAACGGGATACTGAGAATCTGTCCCATGTCGATGGGTAGGCCAGCTTCGAAAGCCACCTGCACTTCTTTCGTGTATTCGATGAAGAACCTGAAGGTGAAGATAAGCGCCAGACAAAGGCCGAAATAGAGACCTGTCCCCACCTTGGTGGGATGCTTCCGATAGATGAGCAGTATGATCCAGAAGAAGCAGAAGTAGGCAATGGCCTCATAAAGTTGTCCCGGATGGCGCGGATAGGTATCTACTTTATAGAAGATGAATGCCCAAGGCACGTCAGTTACCTTACCGATGATTTCTGAATTCATGAGGTTTCCGAGCCGGATGAACGTTGAAGCTATGGCCGAACAGATGCCCATGAAATCGAGCACTACCCAAGTGTTCATCTTTGACCGCTTGATGTAGAGATAAAGTCCGACCAACAGGCCGATGACACCCCCGTGAGAGGCCAGTCCTTGGAAACCTACGAACTTCCACGAGCCATCGGAAAGGAACTTGATAGGTATGAAAATCTCAATGAAATGTTGCCATGAATCGAAGAATTCCTCAGGTTCGTAGAAAATACAATGTCCCAGTCGCGCTCCGATGAGTGCGCCGAGAAAGACGTAAAGGAACATAGGCTCGAACTTCTCATCGGGATATTTGTGCCGTTTGTAGAGCCATTGCATCAGAAAGAAGCCGAGTGACAGGCCAATGAGCCAGCACAGACCATACCAGCGAATGCCTGTGGAACCGATACGAACGAGATACTCGTCGGGTTGCCATGGGATATAAAGTAGTAATTTGTTCATAATGAAGCCTCAACCCCAGCCCTCTTCTCAAAAGAGCGAGCTGCATGCGGGGTACTTGTTTATATATCTTTGTTTATAACGATGTCTGAAAAAGCGAAAGCTGCCGTACGACTGGGAAGCCATCAGCCGGAAATCCCCTCAACGAAGGGGAGCGTCGGAATGAGGTTCTCTTATACGTTGAAGCGGAAGTGCATGATGTCGCCGTCCTGAACGACATACTCCTTGCCTTCGATACCTAATTTTCCAGCTTCGCGGATGGCAGCTTCTGAGCCGTATTTGAGGTAATCCTCGTATTTGATAACTTCGGCACGGATGAAGCCTTTCTCAAAGTCGGTGTGGATGACACCGGCGCATTGTGGTGCCTTCCATCCCTTTTGGAATGTCCATGCCTTCACTTCCATCTCGCCGGCAGTGATGAATGTCTGGAGGTTGAGCAGGTGGTAAGCCTTCTTGATGAGTCGGTTGACACCGCTTTCCTTTAATCCGAGTTCGTCGAGGAAGAGCTTTTTGTCTTCGTAGCTCTCCAACGATGCGATATCCTCTTCGGTCTTGGCGGCAATAATCATTGCCTCAGCACCTTCCTCGGCAGCAATTTTCTCGATTTGTCGGCTGTATTCGTTGCCTTCTTTCGCGCTGTTCTCGTCCACATTGCAGACATAGAGCACCGGCTTGGTGGTCAGAAGGAACAGGTTGTGGGCAGCCAGTTGCTCCTCCTTACTCTCGAAACTGACGCTGCGGGCATTCTTTCCTTGCTCCAACACCTCCTTGAAAGCCTCTAGAACCGTGACCAAAACCTTTGCATCCTTGTTGCCAGAAGCGGCAATTTTCTGATTTTTCGCCAGTTGAGACTCTATCGTCTCAAGGTCTTTCAACTGCAATTCGGTGTCGATAATCTCCTTGTCCTCAATAGGATTGACGGCCGCTCCGCCCTCGCGCACAATGTTATCGTCCTCGAAGCAGCGAACCACATGGATGATAGCGTCGCACTCACGGATGTTCCCTAAGAACTTGTTGCCCAGTCCTTCGCCCTTGCTTGCGCCCTTGACGAGGCCCGCAATATCGACAATCTCGCACGTTGCGGGAACGATTCTGCCTGGATGGACAATCTCGGCGAGCTTGTTCAGACGCTCGTCGGGCACGGTAATGACGCCGAGATTGGGCTCAATCGTACAGAATGGAAAGTTGGCTGCCTGTGCTTTGGCACTGCTAAGACAGTTGAAAAGAGTAGATTTGCCCACGTTTGGCAGACCCACTATACCACATTTTAATGCCATATCTTAAATAAACGTTTATTTTCTTTGTGTGCAAAGGTAGGGAATAAAATCGAGAAATAAGCGTTTTTTTAAACGGGATTGTGTGCGATGATGGACGAATGCTCATTTCAGGTCTGGCAACGGCTCGTTATAGAGTGTTAGGCAATTATCGGCGCCATGTGCTGAGCGGCGTCATTGCCACGTTTTTGCTGATGAATGGCACCTATCTCTGCCACCGTATTTCGCCCGAAGGAAAGCAACTGCAGCTAATGCTGTGACCAGTGATTTTATCATTGCTTAGCTATCGCGTTGCGAAAGCTCACTTATCAGGCGGTAAAAGCTCACCTATCGCCACATGATAGCTGACCTTTCACAATGCATTCTATATGATGTTGATTAACAGATAGTTGCATATCTTCTAATTATTGCTTATTTTGAAGTAAGTTTTAGAACTTCCCATCTTTGTTGTTTCTACAACAGTGACATCATCTTATCTTGATTTCGTTATTATAAAATGTCGGGTAATTATATTTCATAGGAAAATAAAGGGCTGTAAAATGGATTGCAAATGCTCTGCCATTCTTCTTTAAAACGGAATATTAACTGCGGAATTGCATTGAAATCAATTTGTTTTTTGATTGAAACAGTGTAATTTACAGAAATTAATAGCTTTTGCTTTCCAATGAAATGTTTTTAAACTGTACAATCTAAACCTATTCCGTCATCAGGGGCTGACGTACTATGATGTTGTCGATATTGATGAGTGCTCTTGCGGTCAGGCGGCCGATTAAGGTTTAGCACTTGAGAGATCATTAATGGAAGTTTGTTTGCAGTCAAACAATTTTATTTTTGTAATTTTGCCAACGACTTGATTTTTATGAAGGATGAAGCAATATCATGAAATAAACTTTGTGCGGTCGGTGCTGATACTGTTGGTGATTTTAGTACACATTGTGTACTTTGGAGAGTTGTATCCCACAGTCAAGGCGGGCATTTTGGGATTCATGATGCCTTCGTTTCTTGTCGTAACGGGCTATTTGGTGAACATCGAAAAGACGTTCAAGGAGTTTTCGCTTTACCTTTTCCGCATCTTCGTTCCCTATCTCATAATGGTGGTTGGCTTCTCAGTGCTTTCCGCCTTTCTGCCCGTGCGCGATGGGATAGCGGAAATCACTGTTTCGGTGCTTTTGAAGAAGGTGTTCGTGTCGTCGATTGGCCCCTATTGGTTTCTCTATGTCATGATGGGATGTGGCATCTGCTACTATCTGAGCTTCAAAATTCTGCCGATAGGGAAGCACGTCGCCGTGCGGTTGATAGCGTTCGCTGGTCTTTTGTATCTCGCTTCCTTAGTGGTGCCACTCATGACGGTGAAGATTGTGATGTACTATTTTGCCGGTGCTGCCTTGCGACAGTTGAAACTGGAGTACAGTTCGGTCTTTTTCCCTACGGTTTTGGGCGGTTTTTGCCTCTTTGTGCTGCTCTTTCTTACCAATAACAGAGACTGGGGAAGCATCTTTGTCGTGCTGACCGTTATTTCGTTTCTGGCCTTTTCCAACTGGGTTCATCGTTTTCTCTCTCCCCGTCTCAGCGATTATGCCGACTGGATAGGCATGAACACGCTGCCTATCTATCTCTTTCATCCCATATTTACGATGGTTGGGAAGTTCTATCTCCCCTTCTTTGCATGGGATTCAACAGGCATTTGCTTCACCATTCTCACCCTCTTGCTTGCTGTTTGCGGTTCGCTCCTTATTGCATGGCTGTTGGACAAGACCAACTTGTCTAACGTCTTTGGTAGAAAAAAGTTCTTCAGGGCAGCACGATGAGTAGGGCGATTGTGTGGCATCGGTCCTAATGCGCCTCCAGCCAGTTCTTTCCCCATCCGGCATCTGCCACCAACGGCACGTTAAGTGGGTAGGCGTTTTCCATCTCTTCTATGACAATGCGCTCCACTTGCTCACGTTCGTCGGGATAAACCGAGAAGTTGAGTTCGTCGTGGACTTGCAGAATCATCTTCGAACGGATGTTTTCGGCTTTGAAACGTTTCCAAATGCGAATCATTGCCACTTTGATGATGTCGGCTTCCGACCCTTGGATAGGGGCATTGATGGCATTCCGCTCGGCAAAACCTCTGACGGTGGCATTGCGACTGTTGATATCGGCAAGATATCGCCGACGTTGGAAAAGCGTTTCGGCATATCCTTTCTCGCGGGCCATGCGCTTTGCTTTCTCCATGTATGCCTTTACTTTCGGGAAAGTCTTGAAATAATCCTCAATCAGCTGCTTTGCCTCGCCGTTGGGGATGTCCATTCGTTGCGCCAGACCATAGGTGGTGATGCCATAAATGATACCGAAATTGGCTTGCTTAGCCTTCTTTCGCTGTGCGTCGCTCACCTTTTCAATGTCCTCATGCCATATTTTGGCCGCTGTTGCCTTGTGAATGTCGAAGCCTTCGCGGAACGCTTCCATCATGTTCTCATCCTCAGAGAGATGCGCCATGATGCGCAACTCAATCTGACTGTAGTCTGCTGAGAAGAAAAGACATCCTGGTTCGGGAATGAAGCACTTGCGAATCTCTTTGCCATCGTCGGTTCTCACCGGAATATTCTGTAGGTTTGGGTCGCTCGACGACAGGCGTCCTGTGGCTGTCAATGCCTGATTGAACGATGTGTGGATATGCCCTGTCCGCTTCTTGATGAGCTTCGGAAGTGCATCGATATAGGTGCTGAGCAGCTTCTTTACCCCTCTGTAATTCAATATCTTCTCTACGATGGGGTGTTTGGCTTTCAAACTCACTAAGACTTCTTCGCTTGTGACATATTGTCCAGTCTTGGTCTTCTTGGGTTTCTCCATGATCTGCAACTTGCCGAAGAGGATATCACCCACCTGTTTTGGACTGGAGATGTTGAATTGCTCTCCTGCCAGCTCGTAAATATCGAGCTCGTAGCGCTTCATCCGTTCGGTGAAGATTCGTGATGTCTCCTCCAATGCGTCCGTATCCAGACAAACTCCGTTGAGTTCCATGTCTGCCAAAACGGGAACGAGTGGCATTTCGATGTCCCAGAACAAATCTTCGGCGTTCACTTCCTTGAGCTTCGGTTCGAGGACGTTCTTCAATTGCAGCGTGATGTCGGCATCTTCGCACGCATAGACATAGATGTCGTGGGGCGAAAGGTCACGCATGTTTTTCTGGTGCTTACCTTTTGGTCCTATTAGCTCATCAATGTGAACGGTTTTGTAGTGGAGTAACGTCTCAGCCATGTAGTCCATGTTGTGATGAAGCTCAGGTTGGATGAGATAATGGGCAATCATCGTGTCGAACATCTTACCTTTCACATTCACTCCGTACTTGTTCAGCACCTCGTAGTCATACTTGATGTTTTGTCCTACCTTGATGATTTTTTCGTTTTCGTAGAGCGGTTTGAATATGTTTACAAATCTTAACGCTTCTTGACGGTCAGCAGGGATTGGCACATAAAAAGCCTTTTTTTCCTCCACCGCAAAGCTCAAACCGACCAATTCGGCATCAATCGGGTCGGTAGAGGTCGTCTCTGTGTCTATACTTAGAATTTGTTTTGTCAAGAAAAAGTCACGAATCGTAATCGCTTCCTTCTCATTATCAATGAGTTTATAGTCGGTTGATACCGTTTTAAGGCTGTCAAATTTCGTCTTTTCTGGCATTTCCTGGTCTTTGTCTTGATTTACGGCAAATAAATCGAGCTGCGAATCGTCTTTTTTTTGCGTTTGTTGAGGTTCGTTAACAAACTTCTTGAGCAACGTTTTAAATTCCAATTCGGTGAAGATGGTGCGCAATTTCTCAATATCGGGCTGCTCTAACTTCAAGTCGTCCCATCTGATGTCAACCGGAACATCAAGTCGGATGGTTGCAAGGTACTTTGAGATTTTGATGTCATTGACAGCTGCCTCTACTTTTTCTCTGAGTTTGCCTTTTATCTCGTCGGTATGTTCAAGCATGTTCTCAATAGAGCCGAACTGGTTGATGAGTTTGGCAGCTGTCTTTTCTCCCACACCAGGGCATCCTGGGAAATTATCGGCGGAGTCGCCCATGAGTGCCAGCAGGTCGATGACCTGTTGCGGGGTGGCGATGCCATATTTATCCTGTATTTGTTTCTCACCGATTTGCTCGTATCCGCCACCATGCCGAGGCCGGTACATATATACATTCGGTCGGATCAGTTGTCCATAGTCTTTGTCGGGTGTGAGCATAAAAGTCTCTATTCCATCAACGCCAGCCCTTGTCGCAACAGTCCCTATAACATCGTCGGCCTCAAAGCCATCGACTTGTAGGATAGGGATGCGCATAGCCTCAAGTATCTGCTTGATAATGGGCACCGCCAGCTTGATGTCCTCTGGTGTTTCCTCGCGTTGCGCCTTGTATTGTGGGTATGCTTCGTGGCGGAAGGTGAGGCCGTGGTCGAACGCTACACCGATGTGAGTTGGTTGTTCCTTGGTCAACACCTCGTTGAGTGTGTTGCAGAACCCCATGATGGCCGATGTGTTCAGTCCTTTTGAGTTGACGCGTGGGTTGTTTATGAATGCGTAGTAGGAACGATAGACCAGTGCGTAGGCATCTATGAGAAACAGTTTATCCATATTAAATCTAATTTTAGGGTAAAATTACTAAAAAAATGGCATATATACGGAGATTATTCAGTATTTTTGTAACAAAATATCAGTGTATGGATTATCTGTCGATTATTAAACAACCGATTATAAAGGAACTGGACGAGTTTGTTTCGCTCTTCAACCAATCTTTGACGCACGAGGAGGGATTGCTGGCCAGTGCTTTAAAACATATCCGAAATAGGGGAGGGAAGCGCATGCGTCCCATGCTGATATTACTCATTGCCAAGAACTTCGGTGATGTTACTTATGTGGCTCAACGTGCTGCGGTGGGATTGGAACTGCTCCACACAGCCAGCCTTGTCCATGACGACGTGGTGGATGAGAGTGGCGAACGACGAGGGCAGGCATCGGTGAATGCCACCTATAACAACAAGGTGGCGGTGCTCGTGGGCGATTATATCTTGTCAACCGCACTCTTGAACGTATCGCTCACAAAATCGGAATCCATCGTTCGCGACCTGGCCAATCTCGGTCGCACACTCTCCAATGGCGAAATACTGCAATTGACGAACATATCGAATCAGGAAATATCAGAAGATGTTTACTACCAGGTGATTAAACAAAAGACCGCAGCACTCTTTGAGGCCTGTGCCGTGATAGGGGCGAAAGCCGGAAATGCCACTTCGGAGGCGGTGGAGGCAGCCCGTTTGTTTGGTCAGAACATAGGAATTATCTTCCAAATCCGCGATGATATATTCGATTATTACGACTCAAAGGAAATCGGTAAGCCAACGGGCAACGACATGGCGGAAGGAAAGCTGACGCTACCGGTGATTCATGCTTTGCAATCGGCTGGTAACCAGCCGATGATGAAGTTGGCTATGAAGGTGAAAGAGGGAACCGTTTCTGCCGATGAAATCGCCCATTTAGTCGCTTTTACGAAAGAAAACGGCGGTATTGAGTATGCTGAAAAGAAGATGTTGGAGTTTCACGATGCAGCCCTTTCGTTCGTTCATCAATATGTTAAGTGCGATGCAATACGCCAGTCGCTTATTGCCTATCTTGATTTTGTCATCCAGCGTAAGAGCTAAATATAAGCGATTGTTGTAAAAAAATTTTAGAAGCACAGACTTAAAGGTGATGTTTTGTTGTTCAAAAGGTCAGCTTTCGCAATGTAAAAGGTCATCTTTTGGCATGCAAAAGATGACCTTTTATAATGCAATCTATATCTGTTTGGTAATCAGTGATTTACAAATGATACTAAGATGGTTCTGTTTGTAAATATTTTTGCTTTACTTTGCTGTCTCGATAACCTTTAAGTTGGCATCCAACTTTGTCTCTTCTCCTTTGGAATCTATGATGGAGAAAAAGTTTTTGTAGCCCACAATGCGTTTCTCCGTCATACCATACAGTAGTTCATTCTTTAGGTTGATGATACCATACTTGCCATCTTTGTAAACAACCACTTTGTCCTTGCAGACGATCCAGAGTGGTCTTTGGTATATAATGGGAACGATTAGATTGTCGTTGTCATCAATAAGACCGTATAAATCGTTTTGTTGCACGCAGAAATACGGTTTGGACCATATACTGATAATGTCCTGATATTTATATGGGAACATCATTTTCTTAGTGTCATTGTTAATCACTGTTACCTTACCGTCCTTCTTAATGGAGGTGTATGTGCCGTTACCGAAGAAATAATCGTAGGTATAATCGGTGATAAACTTCTTTTCAACGTAGTCGTAGAAATGTTTTCCCGATTCCGTTTCTACGCTGAAGTAATCCTCAATGTTTGTTGAGCGGATGTCTTTATACTCAAATGGGAGGATAATATGGTTGTTTATATCGATGATTCCGTACTTTTTTCCATTGCAGGCAATAAGCCAAGGAGTTTTACCATATCGATAGCCTAAGTATCTGTTTATAAGTTTTGTGTATTGGGGGGTAATGACCATTTCGCCCTTTTCGTTGAGCAAGCCGAATAAGGAGTCTTTCTCAACTACGAAATAGTCCTCAGTTTTTATTCCATTGACAGGCGCTGAGAATGCATCTTTGATAGTCTTGCAGTCGTAAACCAAGTATTTATAGTTCAAAAGGAAGTCGGATGTATTTCCTTTTACAAGTTCTAATTTATAGGAGTATCCTTTTATCTTGCTGTATATAAGCTTGGTAATGGATATTCCATGCTCGTTGCAGATACCATATTTCCCATCTTTGCCAACTTTCAGACACCCATTGTTGCCAAACCAGAAGCCTTTTTCTATGATTTCATCGTATATAGGACTGAGAACCTTGGTACCATTGCTGTTGTAAACACCTTTTTTCCCGTTCTTTTCTACGCGGAACAAGTTATCGGTGATTTGTACAATGGCATCGTATTTTATGGGAATGCAACGCTCCTTGCGTTCGTTGTACAAGCCTTGTTTGCCCTTCTTCCATACATAATACCATCTGTTTTTCCTTAGTTTGATACTGTCGGCATTGCTGATAACCTTTTTATTCGGATATTTCCATAGAATATATTTTCCGTTTGGTGCCTTGCTTATAGTCCTTTCAACGAGACCAATATGGTATTCAGGCTTTCCGTATTGTGCGAAAAGGTGGTTCGACACGGTAGGTATTAATAAAGCGAGTAGCAGTACGTATCTTTTCATTGTGGCTATGACCATATTTTGTGTTTGGAATGTTAAAATTCAGATGGAAAATAAATACTCCTCCGCCAGAAAGGAGGAGGGGTATTTCCTATCAGTTTAGAAGAAATTGATTTCCTTGCCTTCGATTTCGCTCAACAAGAGGTTGGTGAGACGGCTTGTACCGAGGCGGAACCAGTAGTTGTCAAGCCATTTCTCGCCCAGAATCTCCTTGTAGATAGTGTAGAAAATAACAGCGTCCATTACGGTGTTGATGCCACCTGCAGGCTTCAAACCAACCTGAATACCAGTCTTTTCGTAAAATTCCTTGATGGCAAGGCACATTACATATACCGACTCTGGTGTAGCGCTGATCTTCTCCTTGCCCGTGCTTGTCTTGATATAGTTGGCACCAGCAAACATGGAGAGTAGGGCAGCGGTCTTGATGTTCTTGGCATTCTTCAAGTCGCCGGTTTCGAGAATGACCTTCATTGGAATGTCGCCACAAGTCTGTTTCAGCTCGCTGATGGTGTCGCAGACATCCTCATAGTCGCCAGAGAGGAACTTGCCCACTGGGAGCACAATGTCAATCTGTGTCGCTCCGTCCTTTACGGCCAGTGCTGTCTCGATGGTTTTGACCTCAAGCAGCGCCTGCGATGATGGGAAGCAGCCTGTCACGTTTGTGATGTCAACGCCATCTACCTCAAGACTGTCGGCGATGAGCTTGGTGAAGCAAGGATAGGCACACACGGCACCTACGTGAGGCAAGTTGGGATATTCGCTGGCAAACTTGTTTACCTTCTCAACCATGGCCAGAATCTCCTCTTCGGTGTCAGTAGTGCGGAGCGAGGTCAGCTCTACGCTGCCCAACAGGAATTTCTTCACTTCTTTGTTGTCATTTTCCGGTACTTTCTCGCTGATGATTTTCTTAACGGCTGCTTTCACTTCCTCGTCGGTGATATCGAGGTTGTAGTTTTTCAGCATTTCATCGTACTTGCTTACGCTTACAATCTTTTGTTCGTTTGATTCCATAATCTATTTATTATTAATTAAACAATTAGTTCCTGCTCTGTCTTTGGCCACTGATGAGGCCCTTGTCGTACAGTTTCTTGATGAGATAAACACTGATAATCACACCTATTGTTGCGGCAATGACCGAGCCCTCGGCCCCAAACTCACCGCCGGTGATGTAGTTGTTGCCTTCGATGACTGGGGTGAGGATGCTATCTCCTATGTTATTGCCCGACACAGCAAAGCCATAGATGTTGCCCTGCATGTAGTTCCATATCCAATGGATTCCGATTGGCACCCAGAGACTACCTGTATATTTGTAGATGGCTCCGAAAAAGAAGCCTATTTCGAGAACGATGGCCGTTGCTGACCACCATGTAGCATGGTCGTTGGTGAGGTGGATGAAGCCGAAGGTGATGGCTGAGACGGCTGTTGCTATCCAAAAGCCGTATTTCTCGTCGAGCATACGGAAAAGAAAGCCGCGGAAAGTGATTTCCTCACAGGCGGCAACGCTCAGAAAGAAGGCAAAGCCCTGCAGCTGGGAAATCAGGTCGAAGCGGACGTTGGCTATCCGGTAGGCACCCAGTAGCGCCATGATTAGGACGACAGAGCTGAAGAAGCCGAATCCTATGGCAAAGCCCTTGAGGATCATGGATGGCATATTGCTCCATTTAAGCTCGTCTGCGCTTCGTTTTTCCACCTTCCATACCCATATTTTGTAGAGCTGTAAAACGGCGATTGAGAGCAAACTGCAACCTATTATGATGACCGTTGGCGATGTACTTAGCTCGAATGGTACCTCGGCAACGCCTCCTAAGATGATGAAGAGTGCGAATCCGAGTACCAGTTTTGTAATCCAGCGAAGATTGTCGATAACCGTCTTTTTGTTCATTTTGTTTTTTTATTGTGATTATCAGTTGTGAAAATGAAGTATAACGCCTAAGAGTTAGTGGGCTTTTCCTTTAGTTTCTCGTTGTTTTTATGCCTTTCCCTGTCGCGAATAGTCTTTTTTTTAAAGCTCTTTTGAAGTTCATCGGTAAGATTTACACCCGTTTGGTTGGCCAGACAGGTGAGCACCCATAGAATGTCAGCCATCTCTTCGCCTATGTTGGGTCGCTCGCCGGGCTTGAAACTCTGGTCGCCATAAGTGCGAGCCATCACCCTAGCCAGCTCGCCCACTTCCTCAGTGAGGCACGCCATATTAGTCAACTCACTGAAATAGCGCACACCGTATTCGTGAATCCATTGATCTACTTGCTTTTGCAATTCATCTATCGTCATTGTCTTGTGCGTATGTTGCTCCTTAATTAGTGAAGGTATTTAATCCAAATGCGTAAATCAGGATAAACAAACAAATAACTATCAAAGCGAGGAGGTCGATGATTTTTGTAAATTTCGACATCATACCCCAGTATAACCATAGGTGGGCGGTGAGGGCTAAAGTGCCAATTCCGACGAAGATGGCTGCCAAGGGAATCGCAGTTTCGCCTATATTCTCGCTGAAATGGGTGAGGAGAGAGGCGGAAATGGCAGTAATCAGAGTGATTATTCGGAGACTTTCCTCATTATCTTTGGTTCTGATATTCATCTACTTATCTGGTTTATCCGTTAGCTGAATGTTGTTTCTTTATTCTGTATTTTATGTCAGATGTGAGCGTCGTTACTCCTTGTTTCTCGTGTCCATGCAGATGGTTACCGGACCATCGTTGAGCAATTCCACCTTCATGTCAGCCCCAAACTCGCCCGTTCCCACAGGTTTGCCCATCGCCTTGCTTAGTTCCTCGCAGAAATGGTTGTAGAGTGGGATGGCGATTTCATGTTTGGCGGCGTGGATATAGCTGGGACGATTGCCCTTTTTGTAGCTCGCCATGAGTGTAAACTGCGACACAACGAGTGCGTCACCTCCTGTTTCCATGATATTCCGGTTCATAACCCCGTTCTCATCGTCGAATATACGTAGTCCGATGACTTTTCTCACAAGCCAGTCTATATCCTCGTTGTTGTCGTCATCGCCGATACCTAAAAGGATGAGAAATCCTTGTTGGATGGAAGATTTCACATTGCCTTCGATCGTAACGGAGGCATTTTTTACGCGTTGGATTACTATTCTCATAGCGCAAATATAATCATTTTATTTTGATTGCTCCCCAGAGAGGTGGAAATAATTGTGTATTAATGTAGCTTTTTGTGGTCCAATAACTCCAGTAAGTTCTTGAATGTCAGCGATTTTTATTCTTTTTACAGTCTTAAAGTTCTTCAATAGTAGCTCCTTTGATTTCTCACCGATTCCTTTTATCTCATCTAACTCGCTGTGTAGCTGATGTTTGGAGCGTTTATTGCGGTGGAATGTAATGGCGAACCGATGCACTTCGTCTTGAATTTGGGTAAGGATTCTGAAGAGTTCGGAGTTGGTTTTCAGTCCAATGGTCTGTGGTGGGAATCCGAAAAGTAGCTCGTTTGTACGGTGTCGGTTGTCCTTGGCAAGGCCGGCGATTGGGATTTGTAGTTGCAACTCGTCCTCAACGACCTCTCTAACCACCTCCATTTGGCCTTTTCCGCCATCGGTGATGATGAGGTCGGGTAGGGGCTCCTTAGCTTCTATTATGCGACTGTATCGCCTTCTCACAACTTCTTGCATGGAAGCATAGTCGTCTGGTCCGGCAACGGTTCTGATATTGTATTTCCGATAGTCCTTTTTCGAGGGTTTCATGCCCTTATAAACGACGCAGCCAGCTACGGCATCTGTTCCCGAAATGTTGGAATTGTCGAAACATTCAATATGATATGGCAACTTCGGAAGTTTGAGTTTCTCCTGTAATTCCTTCATTAATCGAGTCTGTTTCTGCTCCGGATTCAACTTTTCAGCTCTTTTAAGGCGGTCGAATTTGTACTGTTTAGCATTCATTTCCGACAGCTCCAGCAAGTGTTTCTTGTCCCCTCGTTGTGGGATAAAGAACTCAGCGTCTTTGATTCGGAAATCCATTTCAAAGGGAACAATAATCTCTTTTGCTGTGCTCTTGAATCGCTCGCGAATGTCAAGGATAGCCTCGTTGAGCAGCTCGGTGTCTGTTTCGTCCAATTTACGTCGGTATTCGAAGGTAAAGCTCTGATTAATAGCACCGTTAGTAACATGAATATAGTTGATAAAAGCATTCTTCTTATCGTCATTTACGATAGAGAATACATCAACATCAGATATGGAATAGCTTACGATTTCGCTTTTAGCTGCAAAGTTTTCGAGTGCTATAAACTGTTGTTTGTAGGCCTCTGCCTCTTCGAATCGAAGCTCCTCGGCGCATTTCTCCATCTTCTGGCGTAACAAGCGTTGAACGTCACGGGTGTTACCCTTGAGAATCTGTCGGGCAAGGTCGATGTTTTGCTGATAATCCTCGTACCCTTGCTTCCCAATACATGGTGCACCGCAGTTCCCAAGGTGATATTCCAAACAAGGTTTGTACTTCTTCCGCTCAATCCCCTCTTTGGTAATTGGCATCAAACATGTACGAGGCTTATATATTTTTTTGATGATATCGAGAATGGCATACATGCTCCCGATGTGGCTATACGGACCATAATAGGTGCCATATCGCTTGTTTATGGTTCGAGTCTTGAAGATACGCGGCAAGTATTCGTTGGTTACACAGATGCTGGGATAGGTCTTGCCGTCTTTCAGTAAAACATTGTACCTCGGTTGATATTGTTTGATGAGCTGATTCTCAATCAACAATGCGTCTTCCTCCGACTTTACGACTGTGTAAGTTATGTCATGAATCTTCGAAACCAGCACTTTCGTCTTGAACCGGTCAACTTCCTTGTGGAAATAGGAAGATACCCTGTTCTTTAAGTTCTTCGCCTTGCCGACATAGATAATCGTATGTTGGTCGTCATAGTACTGATACGTGCCTGGTAGTTCAGGCAAGTTCAATGCTATGTTCTTCAAACGGTCCAAACGTTTCAGGTTTTCTTCCTTTGTCATGTTGTAACTAACTTATGTAAAGCGGTTAAACGCTTGCTTGTTCCACGTGGAACAAAGCGTGGCCGATTTGGATTCACTTTGTCGTGGGCAAGCTAATGGGATTAGTGCGATAGTCAAATGACATCCAAAGGTTGCGGGATTAGTGCTTGTTCACTGAAGCAATAATCAGACGAATGTCAGAATTTGAGAAGCGATGTTATCTCAATGTCCTTGTCAAAGCAATCCCTACTGTTAGGGAACTCCTCATGCAGTTCGATGATAAAGTTGCAATACACTCTCTTAGGATTGAACTTTTTGACAAGATCGCATGCGGCTTTCATTGTTCCTCCTGTAGCCAATAGGTCGTCGTGCAGCAGAATCACATCGTTTTCGTTGATGGCATCCTTGTGGATTTCTATTGTATCGATACCGTATTCCTTAGCATAACTCTCTTGAACGGTCTCACAAGGTAGCTTGCCGGGCTTGCGACAGAGGACGATACCTGCCCCAAGTCTGAGCGCAAGAGCAGAAGACATTACGAATCCCCGACTTTCGATGCCCACAATCTTAGTGATTCCTTTGTCTTTATATATGTCGTACATCTCGTCGGTTATCTCTCTCAAGGCCTCTGGTGATTTAAAGAGGGTTGTGACATCACGAAAATTAACTCCTTTGATAGGCCAATCTGGAATACATCTCAGATTATCAAGTAGTATTTTACTGTTCATTTTCAGTTAGTTGTATGGTTATTTTCTTTTATTTGTTTCACGTGAAACTATGTGTTCCCTATCTTCCCATCAGCACGAGCAGAACATTTATGTCGCTTGGGCTGACCCCTGGAATGCGGCTTGCTTGCGCTAATGTCTCAGGTTGTATGCGTTCCAATTTCTGTCGGCATTCGGTTGACAGGTCATGAATCTTGTTATAGTCGAAGTGACCTTTTATTTTGATGTCCTCCAGACGATGCATTTTCTCTGCGAAGGTGCGCTCCCGTTCGATGTAACCTTTGTATTTCATCTTTATTTCGGCAGCTTCGGAAATTTCGTGCTTTCGGTTTTTCGACGCTTCCAATATTTCTTTGAGCTTTGGAATCTGCTTTGCCAATTCTTCAATGCTAATTCCTGGACGCGCAATCAGATCAACAACCTTAACAGTTGAGTGGAGTGGGGAGCTGCCGATGCTTTCCAAATAGCCGTTGATATCGCTTGGTTTGACAGCATTTTTTTCACAAAAGCCAATGATTCTGGCGATATTTTCTTTCTTTTCTACCCACCAGTCATACCTCTCTCTTGTTGCAATTCCCAATTCATAGGCCTTCTCCGTGAGTCTGGCATCTGCATCATCCTGTCGCAAAAGTATTCGGTATTCTGCCCTTGAGGTGAACATTCGATAGGGTTCATCGACACCTTTAGTAGTCAAATCGTCGATGAGTACGCCGATATAGCTCTCGTCTCGTTTCATGATGAACGGGTCTTTATCTGAGCATAGGAGGGCTGCATTGATCCCGGCCACCAATCCTTGTCCACCAGCTTCCTCATATCCTGTTGTTCCATTCACCTGTCCTGAGAAGAATAATCCTTCAATAATCTTCGATTCCAACGACGGTTTCAGTTGCGTTGGGTCGAAGTAATCGTACTCAATGGCATATCCTGGCCGATAGATTTTTGCATCCCTCAACGCTGGTATCTTGTGTATGGCCTCCAGTTGGATTTCCCATGGCATACTTGATGAAAACCCGTTCAGGTACATTTCGTTTGTATCGGTACCCTCGGGTTCGAGGAAAAGCGGGTGAGTAGGTTTGTCGGGGAATATGACGAGCTTTGTTTCGATTGACGGACAGTAGCGTGGTCCTGTGCTTTGAATTTGTCCGTTGAAGAGCGGAGAGTCTGCAATTCCCGACCTTAGAATCTCGTGTGATTCCTCGTTGGTGGAGCAAGTCCAACACGGCAGTTGAGGCAACTTCCTCACTTTATTAAGATAAGAGAAGTGGTGATAGTCGTTTTCGCCCGGCTGTTCTTCCATTTCTTCGAAGTGAACCGACCGTTTGTCTATGCGTACCGGTGTACCCGTTTTCATTCGCAAACTCCTTATCCCCCAACGTGTTATACTTTCCGTAAAGTTATGTACGGCCAACTCGGCGCATCGTCCACCCTCCACCTGCCGGTGTCCGATGTGCATCAGTCCGTTTAGGAACGTTCCGGCTGACACTATCACTGCTTTGGCAAATATTTCAATACCCCATATTGTCCTGATACCCATCACTTTATTATCCTTTACAAGCAATTCATCAGCTTGGTCTTGAACAATGTCGAGGTTGTCGGTATGGTCAAGTGTTCTTTTCCATTCCGAAATGAATTTCTCGCGGTCGCATTGAGCTCTCGGACTCCACACTGCTGGTCCTTTAGAGCGGTTAAGCATGCGGAATTGGATGGCAGTTGCGTCAGTGATAAGTCCCATATAACCTCCGAGTGCATCTATTTCCCTGACTATTTGGCCTTTGGCAATTCCCCCAATGGCAGGATTGCAGCTCATTTGCGCAATCTTGTTCATGTCCATTGTAACCAAACATGTCTTTGCACCCATGTTTGCTGCCGCCGTTGCTGCTTCGCAACCTGCGTGTCCGCCACCTATTACAAGTATATCATACCTGAAATTCATCTTTTTGCCTTATTTTTTTTGCAAAAGTAAGCAATTTAATTGAAAGTATCCGTAAATATTTCTTATTATTAGACTTGATGACCTCTGTATAATAATGTGAGCCATCGGCTTATAACCATTCAACAGATGATTTTACACATCTTTTCGATTAGCGGGTGGGAGAAGGTGAGTGACGGGCATTAATGTTGAATATACAGTATCTTTGAAAAGAGTTTTGATCTCCTTTGACATCCTTTTATTTTACAAAATTCAATTTTTCTGTTTCATTTTTAATAGACAGATATATAGCGACTTATAAAACTATCCTAAAAAGCTGACCTTTTGTGATGTCATAGCTGACCTTTTGTGACGTCATAGCTGACCTTTTGCACTGTCATAGCTGAGTCTTTATCCGCTGTTTTTGAAATTATTTTACAATCTACGGCCAAATCCGATTAAAATAGTGATAATTCCCTGTAAGTGCAACGACTATTGACGAGAGAATGAAAGTCAAGACATGCATGAATGATCAGTACTCTGGACTGATAATTTCAATCCTTTCCCGCTGGCTAACATCTTGTTAGTGATTCTTTGAATATTGTATATATTTGTTCCGCTTTATCATCATCCTTTTGATTCTTTGTAAGTGCCGTGGTTTAGCCACTTTACTGATAGTTTTACATTTCTTGTTTAGAAATTGTCAATATAGTGTGTTTAGCGTGTCATGAAGCCTTGCTTTTTAGTCAAAAAACTTTGTTTTATCATTAAAATGTAGTATTTTTGCAGCACAGAAAGACCCTATGAATACCAATACGTGGGTATTATTCGTTTAAAAATAGTTAAAACACCTATTTGCGAAAGCTTCATGTATTATCGAGGAAATTAATTCTAACAGTTTAAATATTTAAAATCAAAACATTTATGTGGTTAATCAATTCATCCATCGGTAGAAAGGTTGTGATGTCCGTAACCGGCATTGCTCTTATTCTATTCCTGACATTCCACATGTCGATGAATGTTGTTGCGTTGTTCTCAGGCGAGGCTTACAACATGATTTGTGAGTTCCTGGGTGCCAATTGGTATGCAGTCGTTGCTACAATTGGACTTGGAGCATTGACAGTGTGTCATATTGTTTACGCGTTTATTCTGACAGCGCAGAACCGTCGTGCACGTGGTAACGAGCGTTATGAAGTTTCCGCTTCACAACCAATGGTAGAGTGGGCTTCAAAGAACATGTTAGTGCTGGGTATCATTATCCTTTTGGGTCTGGTACTCCACTTCTTCAACTTCTGGTACAACATGATGTTTGCTGAACTCTTCCATGTTGCCGATCCATTGGGCGACCCTTCTAACGGTTTCGGTTACATCAAGGAGACATTTGCCAATCCAGTATTCGTCGTTCTCTATGTCATTTGGCTTGTTGCCATCTGGTTTCATCTCTCACATGGTTTCTGGAGCGCCATGCAGACCATTGGTATCAATGGCAAGGTGTGGTTCAACCGCTGGAGAATCATAGGTTTGGTTTACACAACCCTTCTCATGCTCGGCTTCTTGGTTGTTGTTCTTGCATTCGCATTTGGCTGTGCACCAAGTCTTTGCTGTGTTGCTTAATTCATAATATTTAGAAAAGTACAAGATTATGGCTAAAATATTAGATTCGAAAATTCCAGAAGGACCAGTAGCTGAGAAGTGGAGCAACTACAAAGCTCACCAACGACTGGTTAATCCTAAAAACAAACTGAAGCTTGATGTCATCGTTGTCGGTACGGGACTGGCCGGAGCCAGTGCTGCTGCCTCACTCGGCGAGATGGGCTTTACCGTATATAATTTCTGCATTCAGGACTCACCGCGTCGCGCTCACTCTATTGCTGCGCAGGGAGGTATCAATGCCGCAAAGAATTATCAGAACGATGGCGACTCTATTTATCGCCTTTTCTACGATACAGTCAAAGGTGGCGACTACCGTGCTCGTGAAGCCAACGTCTATCGCTTAGCGGAAGTGTCAAACAGCATCATTGACCAGTGTGTGGCACAAGGCGTTCCATTCGCTCGTGAGTATGGTGGTATGTTGGCAAACCGTTCTTTCGGTGGCGCACAGGTTTCCCGTACGTTCTATGCCAAGGGACAGACGGGTCAGCAACTTCTTCTCGGCGCTTATTCTGCGCTCAGCAAGCAGGTTCACGACGGTCGTGTAAAGCTCTACACCCGTTACGAAATGGAAGACGTGGTGATTGTCAACGACCGAGCACGCGGTATCATTGCCAAGAACTTGGTTACCGGAAAGTTGGAGCGTTTCTCAGCCAATGCCGTTGTGATAGCCACTGGTGGTTATGGCAATGCTTACTTCCTTTCAACCAATGCCATGGGTTGCAACTGTACTGCGGCCGTTCAATGTTATCGCAAGGGTGCGTTCTTTGCCAACCCTGCCTTTGTTCAGATTCACCCAACCTGTATCCCCGTTCACGGCGACAAGCAGTCAAAGTTGACCCTGATGTCAGAGTCTCTGCGTAACGACGGACGTATCTGGGTGCCTAAGAACATCGAGGACGCAAAGGCACTTCAGGAAGGAACAAAGAAGGGCTCAGACATTCCTGAAGAAGAGCGCGACTATTACTTGGAACGTCGTTATCCAGCATTCGGTAACCTCGTACCTCGCGATGTGGCTTCTCGTGCTGCAAAGGAACGTTGCGACCACGGATTTGGTGTCAACAACACTGGTTTGGCCGTATTCCTCGACTTCTCTGAGAGTATCAACCGTCTCGGTATCGACGTCATTCGCCAGCGTTACGGCAACCTCTTCGACATGTATGAGGAAATCACCGATGTGAATCCAGGCGAGTTGGCTAAGGAAATCAATGGTGTTAAGTACTATAATCCAATGATGATCTATCCTGCCATCCACTATACGATGGGCGGAATTTGGGTAGATTATGAGCTTCAGACTACCATCAGGGGTCTCTTCGCTATCGGAGAATGCAACTTCTCAGACCACGGAGCCAACCGTCTGGGTGCCTCTGCTTTGATGCAAGGTCTTGCCGACGGTTATTTCGTGTTGCCTTACACCATTCAGAACTATTTGGCCGATCAGGAAATCTGGCCGCATTTATCAACAGATCTTCCTGAATTCGAAGCTGCCGAGAAGGGAGTACAAGCCGAAATCGACCGTTTGATGGGCATTCAGGGCAAGCGCTCTGTTGATTCTATCCACAAGGAGTTCGGACGCATCCTCTGGGAGTACGTAGGCATGGGACGTACGCTCGAAGGTCTGAAGACGGGACTTGAGAAAATGAAAGCACTTCGTGACGAATTCAACACCAACCTCTTCATTCCCGGAAGCAAGGAAGGACTCAACGTCGAGCTCGACAAAGCTATCCACCTCCGTGACTTCATCCTTATGGGCGAGCTGATTGCTTTCGACGCAATCTCACGTAATGAAAGCTGTGGTGGTCACTTCCGCGAAGAGTATCAAACCGAGGAAGGCGAGGCCAAGCGCGACGACGAAAACTACTTCTATGTAGGCTGCTGGGAGTACATGGGCGATGATAAGGTTGCTCCAGAACTCACCAAGGAACCGCTCGAATATGAGGCAATCAAGGTTCAAACACGTAACTACAAGAATTAATATAGGTCAAAGTTGCTTTCAACAAACAATAAAAAGAAATTCAATATGGAAAAAAATATAAGTTTCACACTTAGAGTTTGGCGTCAGAACGGACCTACAGCAAAGGGCCATTTTGATACTTTTGAGATGAAGGACATCACTGGCGACACTTCCTTCCTTGAGATGCTGGATATACTCAATGAGCAACTCATCGAGGACGGTCAGGAGCCATTTGTCTTCGACCATGACTGCCGCGAGGGTATCTGCGGTATGTGCTCACTCTACATCAACGGTCACCCACACGGACTTGCTACGGGTGCTACCACTTGCCAGCTTTACATGCGTCGTTTCAACGATGGCGACGTCATCACCGTAGAGCCTTGGCGCTCAGCCGCATTCCCAGTTATCAAGGATTGCATGGTTGACCGTGGCGCATTCGACAAGATTATTCAGGCAGGTGGCTACACCAGTGTTCGCACCGGACAACCACAGGACGCCAATGCCATCCTTATTTCCAAAGAGGCTGCCGACGAAGCAATGGACTGTGCCACATGTATCGGTTGCGCTGCTTGCGTTGCAGCTTGCAAGAACGGTTCGGCAATGTTGTTCCTCTCTTCAAAGGTCAGTCAGCTGGCATTGCTCCCACAGGGTCGCCCAGAGGCTGCAAGACGTGCCAAGAACATGATTATGAAGATGGAGGAGCTCGGCTTCGGTAACTGTACCAACACCCGTGCCTGTGAGGCAGAGTGCCCAAAGAACGAGTCTATCGCCAATATCGCCCGCCTGAACCGTGAGTTCATCAAGGCGAAGCTTGCCGACTAACTTCTAATTTTTAAGGAAAGCTACACTTTTCTTACTAAGATCTGATACAAATCCCATGACACTTTCATTGGTGTCGTGGGATTTTTTTTGAGTCAAACCGTGCCATTGTGAATCTTCCCGCCCATCATCTGAAAGCTGTCGGCGCAGCCATTTCTCCTGATGATGGTGTGAAACCCACGGTCTTGTGTCCGATTCGGCCTTTGCTTCCTCCCACATCCCAACTCCAGTGAACGTAAAAATTCTTTACAATGCTAAGCAATCTTTTTTCATCTATAATAAATTGATAATCAGTATATTATATTTTGATACGCAAAACCTTACCTATTAGCTCTCAAAAGCTCACCTTTTGCATGGCGATAGCTGACCTTTGGGCTCATCGAAGGTCAGTTATGACGTTCCGTTTGCGAAAATATTTTACAATTGCACGGGAGTGCCTCTTTGTTGTGGCCTGAACACATCTTTCCTCATACGTTATACATGCCTTCATCACTAAAGTTGTGTCGTTTTCCATCTGTTGATGGTCTATGTTTAGGATTTTCACTGATTGATCAATGTTCCTTCACTTTTACTTTGTTTTTATTTGTTGGCAGATTCATTTTTTATACCTTTGTAGGAGTTTTTAATCAATCAAATACCTATGAGAAAAACATTATTACTTTTGTTTGCTGCTGTTTTGACGGTAGGAATTTCTTCCTGTCAGAAGGCTGTGCTGGACGATTCCGACCAGTCGGACACCAAAAAGCGCACCGTCCGCAATGTTTCCCTGTTGATGGATGAAGAATTCGTTACCATTTCCGAAACGCTTATGACACGAAGCGTCACCGAAGGAAAGGTCTATGCAGTCAATGTTTACGAGAAGAAGGCGGGTGCGAAGTCGTATGCCAAGTACGCCTATGGCCTCTTCACCGACCCTTCGCAGATGAATATCATGCTGACCGAAGGCAATCTTTACCGTTTCGAGTGCCTGATTGTCACCAACAACGAGGATGCCGTGTATCATAAGGATGGCGAATACCTTGCACCTTTTCTGCACGGGCGCTCCAATGCGCCAACAAAGGCAGAGAACAAGTTTGTCAAGTCAACGTCAGCCAATCTCTCACACATCACGGAGGGCAATACGAACCTCACCGATTCGAAAGTCGTCATGTACCCAAGGGCTTACAAACACTATGGAGTGGTAGAGGATTTCGACCCATCTAAGGGCACGAAGGTGACAATAGCGGCTCGTAGGGCTGTTTTCGGGCTGCATTTGGTTGTCACTCCGCCATCAGAGGGTAAGCTTGACATCACCTATCTTTATAATACGCTCACGGTTGCCTCAACCGACGCTCTGTACGACCATGCTTCTGTGTTCTCTTTCAACCAAATCGTACCAGCCAGTGCTGAGGGATATGAGGGTAAAGTGAAACTCTCACTTGAGTGGGAAAAGGCCGATGGAACCGTCATAAATTCAATAAAAGAAATCACTATCAAGCGCAACGTTATGACGAAAGTCGCCATCGACGTGAAAGGGCCTGACCCTACGACTATCAATATTGACGAGGAGGGGGGCCAGATGGGCAACGAGACTGTGGAATGGCATGTGGAATAATTCTAAAATTTAAGCTTCCTTTCCTTATATCGCATTGAATCATGAACCGATTATCAATTAAATTCGTTATCTTTGCAGAAATAAACAAGTAACGAACACATGGATGAAGATTTCGATATAAGGGAAGAAAGGCTCTCTTCGGCCGAGAAGGAGTTTGAAAACGCTTTGCGCCCACCCAAATTCGATGATTTCAGCGGACAAAATAACGTTGTCGAGAACTTGCGGGTCTTTGTTGAGGCGGCCAAATACCGTGGTGAACCACTCGACCACACCTTGTTGCATGGCCCTCCCGGACTGGGAAAGACCACGTTGAGCAACATCATTGCCAACGAATTGGGGGTAGGGTTTAAGATTACTTCAGGACCTGTACTCGATAAACCCGGCGATCTGGCGGGCATTCTCACATCTCTCGAACCCAATGACGTGCTCTTTATCGACGAAATCCACCGCCTGTCACCCGTCGTTGAGGAGTATCTCTACTCGGCTATGGAGGATTACCGCATCGATATCATGATAGACAAGGGCCCTTCGGCACGCTCCATTCAGATAGACCTTAATCCTTTCACGCTCGTCGCTGCCACCACACGCAGCGGACTCTTGACGGCGCCACTCAGAGCAAGGTTCGGCATCAATCTGCACCTTGAGTATTACGATCCAGAGACTCTCCAGAAAATCATCCGTCGCTCGGCTCGGCTCCTCAATGTGCCAATCAAAGATGATGCCGCCGTTGAAATCGCGCGCCGTTCGCGTGGCACACCGCGTATCTGTAATTCACTCCTGCGTCGCGTTCGTGACTTTGCGCAGGTCAAAGGCAACGGAACCATCGACAATAACATAGCGCAGAGTTCGCTTCAGTCATTGCACATCGACCAGTATGGCCTCGATGAAATCGACAACAAGATACTGCTGACTATCATCGATAAGTTCAGGGGAGGTCCGGTGGGAGTATCGACCATCGCCACAGCCATCGGCGAGGATGCTGGAACACTGGAAGAGGTCTATGAGCCCTTCCTTATCATGGAGGGATTCATCAAGCGCACGTCTCGCGGACGCATGGCAACGCCACTCGCCTATGAGCATTTGGGACGCAATATGCTGGGCTCTGCGGCCGTAGAACCGAATCTTTTTGATTTGTAAACACCATTGACGGGAATGTGGAAGTGGGTAGTCTTATCCCCGTTCCTGAACGTTCTTTTTAACGAAACTGACTTATAGTCAGTACTTTGACTTTGCTTTTCATTGCGCAATCTATGCCATGTAGGTAGCACTTTAGGCCTAAGGCGACAACTTTTCTCACTCATCTTGATATTTTTTTGAACTTTCTTGCCACAAAAGGTCCGCATTTTCCGTCTATATAATTGTAAACGCAATAAAAAACCTTTAACAATAAGACGTATGAAATCAATTATCATCGCCCTTGCGCTCCTCGCAACCAGTTTGACAGGTTGGGCACAAACAATCAATGACGTATTCAAGAAATTCAAAGAGATGGAGAATGTCACTTACGTGAATATACCCAAGTCGGTCGTAGGCATGGCATTGAAATCTGCTGACAAAGATACCGTGGCGAATTGGGCCGATAAAATTGACGCCATTCAGATTCTTTCATTGGAAGAGGCCTCAGTAAGCACCAAGCAATTGTTCAACGCCGAAGTCAAAAAGCTGGACACCAGCGGCTATGAGGACATGATTAAGGTCAACTCCGAAGGCGAAAAGGTGAGGATTCTGACCAAAGGGACAGAGAAAATCATCAACAGTTTGATAATCTTTGCCATAGATGAGAATGACTGTGCTCTGGTAAAGATTGACGGGCGCATAGCTCCTGACGAGGTAAATGCCATTGTTGACAACCAAACACGAAACTAACACCTTGCTTATGAGACGGTTATTATTGTCAATAGTTGTTGTTTTCAGTGTCGGTTTTGCAGCCGCAGCCCAGCAATACAACTGTGATGGGGTATCAGACCTGTTCAGGGATTTCAAGTATTGTAAGAAAGCAGAGTATGTTCACGTACCAAAATTGCTGCTGAAGGTCGTCTCTGCCGTGGTAAAAGACGATGACCCAGAGGTGAAGAAGGTGCTGAAGGTCATCTCTTCGGTAAGAACTCTCGACTTGGAGGCTTGCTCTCCTGACGTGAAACAGCAGTTTTTACAAAGGGTTAAGAAGCTGAAAACTAATGGTTACGAAGAAATCGTGCGCCAAAAGACCAGCGATGAGCACACATTGGTGATGGTTAAGACGAAGAAAGATTATATTCGCCAGCTCGTCGTTGTCAGTTGCGATGGTGAGGACTGCGCATTGGTGCAGATAAAGGGTAAGATTCGCCCCGAAGATGTAGAGGAGATCATCGAAAACAGAAAGAAAATATCTGCCAAAAGATAAACCTGTCCTGTATGGAGGCTTCACAATTCAAATCTCTCTTCTTGCCTTGCCACCACAAACTCTATGCTGTGGCATGGCGTTTGACGGGCAATAGTCAGGCGGCAGAGGATTTAGTGCAGGAGACTTATCTGCGATTGTGGACCAAGCGTCACCAGATTGCAGATATAGAGAATGCCGAAGCCTACAGCATTTCCGTACTTCGGCGCCAGTTTTACGACGTAAAAAGGGCCAATCGCATACAAGAGGCGGCATTGGACATCGGTCAAATGGCAGTCGGAGCATCAACGGAAATCCACCAGCGGTTAGAGGCTGCCGACGAATGCGAGCGCATAAAGCGGATGATCGCCCAACTTCCTGACCCGCAAGGTAGAGTTATGCTGATGCGGGATGTCGAAGACAAGCCCTATAAAGAAATCAGTGCTGTGACGGGACTTACGGAAGTGAACATCCGTTCCATACTAAGCCGTGCACGAAAACGAATCAGAGAACAGATAAAGGAGATGAAACAATGAGAACTACCGATGAAATAAGGGAATTGATTGAACGGTTTTATGATGGAATGACCGATGAAGCCGAGGAAAAATGGCTGAAAACGTATTTCAGCAGTGGAGAGGTTGCCGAGGAATTGAAGTCGGAAAAGACCATGTTTCTTGCCTTGCAACAGGTTGACGTCTCAGCTCCGGCGCAACTGGAAAAACGCATTGAAAGACAAATCAACCAATGGAATATGGTTGATATGTCAGCCCGACGAACCGCTACCCGCCTCAATCTGCGTTGGATAGTGGGCATAGCGGCCAGCCTGATTCTACTTTTCAGCGTTGGAATTTTCATCTATCATCAGGAAAAAGAAGCCCAGTTGACCCACATCGAGCCAACCGACACCTACGATAACCCGGAGGATGCCTATGCCGAAGCTAACCGAGCATTGTTGAAATTCTCGAAAAGCTTGAACAAAGGCTTAGAGAAAGTAGAAGATGTAACGAACAAACAAATTGATTAATGACATGAAAAGAATATTGCTTTTGCTCTTACTCAGCACCATCAGTAGCCTGACGTTTGCTCAAAAGGCGCTATTCGACAAGTATGAGGATGTTAATGGTGTCACGACCGTTTATATTTCAAAGGCCATGCTACGCATGATGAGGAACTTGCCGACAGGTAATCGTGACATTTCGAAGATATCCGGCAAACTCGACCGTCTGCAGATTCTCGATTGTGAACGACCTTCGCTGATTCCAGGCATTAGGAAAACTGCCATTAGCTATTTCAATCGAATGAAATACGAGGTAGTGATGCAAGTGAGAGAAGGCGGCGAAAACGTTATTATCTACGAGAAACGATATGGGAATGGTAAGAATGAGTTTGTGCTATTGAGTACGGAAAAGGACGAGTTGAGCATCATCAATGTCTTCGGAAATGTATCTTTGAAGGATATTCAGTCCATTGCAGGAGGCAAATAATCAGCAAACATAATTTGGTAATATAGCAGAAATAGCTTACTTTTGCAGGGAGTTCACTTTCGTGTGCTCCCTTTTATATTTAAATGAAGCAATGATAACAGGTTTATTTGTAGGCAGTTTCGACCCATTCACCATCGGACACGACTCGATAGTGCGCCGAGCTTTGCCCCTTTTCGATAGAATCGTCATTGGGATAGGCATCAATGAGCGCAAACAGTATATGCGCCCAGTTGATGAACGCATAGCCGGCATTCGGGAACTGTATGCCAATGAGCCGAAAATCGAGGTGAAAGCCTACAGCGATCTTGTGGTTGACTTCGCCCGACGCGAGCAAGCGCAGTGTCTTATCAAAGGTGTGCGCAGCGTGAAGGACTTCGAGTACGAGCGTGAACAGGCCGATATCAACCGAGAATTGAGCGGATTGGAGACTCTTTTGCTATTTGCCGAACCGCAGTATGAGAGCGTCAGTTCGAGCATGGTCCGCGAGCTCATCCATTTCGGTTGCGATGTGAGCCGTTTTCTGCCAGGAACGGATGGGGTAAACCGGTCTGAGGCGCCTCGTGAGGGCAACAAAAACAAATGAGAATATGATTACCTATAACGCAGAGGATGTAAAACTTCCCAAAATCAGAAAGCGTGACACAACGAGTTGGATCAAAGCTGTCGCAGCCATGCACGACCGTAAGGTGGGCGAAATCGGATATATGTTTGTCAGCGATGAGAAGATACTTGAGGTGAACAACCAGTACCTTGGCCATGACTACTATACGGACATCATCACGTTCGATTACTGCGAGGGAGATATTCTCAACGGCGACATTGTGATCTCGCTTGATACGGTGCGAACCAATGCTGAAAAATTCGGCAAGACCTATGAGGATGAACTCAATCGGGTCATCATCCACGGTGTGCTTCATCTCTGTGGAATCAACGACAAGGGCCCTGGTGAGCGAGAAATCATGGAGGATAACGAAAACAAGGCGCTGGCATTATTGGAAAAATAGGCTGTGTCTGCTCTCCCGTTTGTTCAAAATCAAGCGTATTCATCGGTCGGATGATGCTATTTCTCACTTTTTTTGACGTACGATGACTACCGAAAGAACGACGCCTGATGAAGTCTTGGGTGAATGCTCTTAAAGTATTTCAACGGCCAATCGGAAGTGATGAATGTAAAATATTTTCGGCATTGCTTATGGATACCTCAGCTTTCGAATCGCAAAAGATGAACTTTCGCATTGCAAAAGGTGAGCTATCGCCACGCCATAGCTCACCTTTTATCGATCAAAATCTATTTTATTGAAAATAAGTTACTTATAAAATACAACCCCAATCCTGTTACTGTAATGATTTTTTACTATTGCGTTGATTTCTTAACTCTCTTTTTCGATGTGCCGAGCCGATAGGGGCTTTGTCGTATGAAACCCCTTTCAGCCAATGAAAAAACGGCCAATTCATGTCGTAGATGAATGGGCCGTTTTGAATTTCCTTTTTATTCCTATCCGTTAGTTGGGCAATGGCTTGCCCACAACTTCGAGTGCTTTCTTCACTATGTCGCTTTCCTCGTTCCAAATTCTGAAATATTCGTTCATGTTCCAAATGTCTCTGGCAACGAGCGATTTGATTTGCAGCTTGATGTATGCGATGGTTCGTTCCCGTTCAGCATCGTCGGTAGGCTCGATTTTCTGTTTCTTTCCTTCGGCCACGATGTTCTGAATGAGATTCTCAGGCACTTCATAGCTCTTCACGAAAGCATCGAAGTCCGTGTATTTCGCTCTAAGGCTCTTGCGGTTGGTGTCAACGTATCTCAAGTACGCGTCCATGATAATGTTCTTGACAGCTAACTGCCGGTGAAACCTCGTGAATTTCATTGTGTCGAGTGGCACGAAGTAGTCGGGCATTATACCTCCTCCGCCATATACCAGACGATGCTTGCGCACGGTGTAGTACTTCAGAGAATCGTCGAAGTGGATGCTGTCGGGATTGGTGAGCTCTCCGTGCTTCAGACGTTTCTCAAGGTCCATCGCATAGTCTTCTTGGTCGCCTTTTTTGTAAGGTTTCTGAATGCAACGGCCACTTGGTATGTAGTAATGGGCCACTGTGAGTCGAATCATGCTTCCGTCAGGTAGGTTGAAAGGTCGCTGCACGAGTCCTTTTCCAAAGGTACGGCGGCCGATTACTACGGCACGGTCGTTGTCCATCAAAGCTCCTGAGACAATTTCGGCAGCAGAGGCCGACAATTCGTTAACGAGGACATATACGCTGATGTTCTGCAGTTTGCCGTTGCCTCTGGCCTTGAATTCCTGACGTGCCACTCGGCGTCCCTCCGTATAGACAATCATGTCGTTATCGCATAGGAACTCGTTGGCAATCTGAACGGCTGACTGTAGGTATCCTCCGCCATTATCTTGCAAATCAAGGATGAGGTTGGTCATTCCCTTTTGTTTCAGCGAGTCAACGGCGCTCATGAACTCGTCGTAGGTTTTCGCTCCGAAGCTCTCCAGTCTGATATAGCCTATTCCTGGACGAATCATGTACGAGGCATTCAACGTGTGAATAGGAATCTTGGCACGTGTGATGATGAAGTTGAGCTTGTTTTTGACGCCTCTTCTCACAATGCCTATTTTCACTTTCGTACCTTTCTTGCCCCGAAGCCTTTTCATTATTTCCGTCCTCGCCATCTTCACGCCGGCGATGAGTGTGTCGTCAACCATCACTATGCGGTCGCCGGCAACGATTCCCACTTTCTCTGACGGGCCGTTCACCACAGGCTGTATCACCACCAGTGTGTCGGCAATCATGTTGAACTGGATACCGATACCCTCAAAGTCACCTTGCAGCGGCTCGTTCATCTCCTTCGTCTCCTTGGCATTGGTGTAAGTGGAGTGGGGGTCAAGCCCTTTGAGCATCCCCTTAATAGCATCCTCAGCCAGTTTGGTCTCATCTACTTTGTCAACGTAGAAGTTTGAGATGGCAATCTCGGCCATCTGCAGCTTGCGGAGGGGTGAATCGCCGCTAAGGTTCAGGCTTATTTGCGCCGACAAAGGTAAGAGGATGAATAAGAAAAGGATGGTGAGTGCTCCCCGGTTGCAGTACTGTGAGGAGATGGGTGCGGATAGAGACTGCACCCTATTTGGATTATTTATAGCATGATTGTTCATTTGAAGTTTTCTCCCTTCAATCTTGTTTTGTGTTATTTATTTAAGTTCAGATGGGTGGTTTGCCCAGCATCGGATAATGAATTAAGCTGTTTGGTGTGAAGACACCTTGTTGTAGGTGTTGCGTTGCGCCATGTATTCGTCATCGAAAGGTCAGTTCTCTTGCGCTTCTGCCTCTTCTTCCTCGGCGAGATCCTCCTCAATCACAAGGTTGTCGATGATGAAATTCTGACGCTCCATAGAGTTTTTGCCCATGTAATACTCCAATAGTTTCTGCACTTGGTCGTTTTTGTGAAGCGTTACCTGCTCCAAGCGCATGTCAGGGCCGATGAAATGGGCGAATTCATCGGGTGATATCTCTCCCAAACCTTTGAATCGGGTAATTTCTGGTTCTGGTCCGAGATCGCGGATGGCATTCTGGCGCTCCTCCTCGTTGTAGCAATACATTGTGACGAAGTCGCTTTTCTTCTCTCCTTTGGCTCGTTTGGCGTCAATTTCCTCTATAGTTTGTTTGTTCTTTATTTTGGTCCGACGGTTGCGAACACGGAAAAGCGGCGTCTGAAGCACATATACGTGCCCCTTCTTGATAAGCTCAGGGAAGAATTGTAGGAAGAAAGTAATAATCAGAAGGCGAATATGCATGCCGTCAACATCGGCATCTGTAGCAACGATTACCTTATTGTAACGCAGCGTATCGAGACCATCCTCTATGTCAAGGGCCGCTTGCAGCAGGTTGAATTCTTCGTTTTCATAGACCACTTTCTTTGTAAGCCCGAAGCAGTTGAGGGGCTTTCCACGTAAAGAGAATACGGCCTGGGTGTTCACATCGCGGCTCTTTGTGATGCTTCCGCTGGCCGAATCGCCCTCGGTTATGAAGATACAGCTCTCCTCCTTGCGGTCGCTCTTCGTGTCACTGAAGTGCACACGACAGTCGCGAAGTTTCCTATTATGAAGGTTTGCCTTCTTGGCTCGCTCGCGAGCGAGCTTCGTTACGCCAGCCATCGCTTTGCGTTCGCGCTCAGTCTCCTTGATTTTATTCTCAAGAATGTCAGTAAAGTCCTCCTTATGAATGTGCAGGAAATTGTCAACGTTGGTCTTAATGAAATCGCCCACGAACTTATTTATGGTCTCTCCGTCAGGTGACATCTGCGTTGAGCCGAGCTTTATCTTTGTCTGCGATTCGAAAACAGGTTCTTCAACGTTCACTGCGATGGCTGCAACCATACCGTTGCGGATGTCTCCGTACTCGTATTTTCCAAAGTAATCTTTGATAGTTCTCGCAATATGCTCCTTGAACGCCGACTGATGCGTACCGCCCTGCGTCGTGTGCTGACCGTTTACGAACGAATAGTATTCCTCTCCATACTGGTTTGTATGCGTAAACGCTATTTCTATGTCATCGCCCTTCATGTGAACGATGGGATATAGCGGATCGACCGTCATGTTATCGGTGAGCAAATCCTTGAGCCCATGGCGACTGACAATGCGCCGACCATTGTACATAATGGTCAGTCCGGTGTTCAGATAGGTGTAGTTTCGGAGCATGGTTTCCACGATATCATCATGGAAACTATAGTTTTTAAACAGTGTTGCGTCAGGTTCGAAGAAAATATATGTGCCGTTTTCGTCCTTCGATTTTTGTGTATTGTCGCTTTTCAGCTCTCCTTTCTCGAATGTAAGCTCACGTACCTTACCGTCGCGGAAGCTCTTTACCTCGAAGTTTGCGCTGAGTGCGTTGACGGCTTTCACACCAACGCCATTGAGACCGACGCTCTTTTTGAACGCCTTTGAATCGTATTTACCACCCGTATTCAGAACCGACACAGCCTCAACGAGCTTCCCTTGGGGGATGCCTCGTCCATAGTCGCGCACCGATACCCGCAAGTTGTCCTCGACATCGATTTCTATTCTCGTGCCGGCATTCATCTTAAACTCGTCGATGGAGTTGTCAAGAACTTCTTTCAGCAGCACGTATATACCATCTTCGGGCAGATTTCCGTCGCCCAATCGTCCGATATACATGCCGGGACGTGTGCGTACGTGTTCCATATCCGACAGATGACGGATATTTTCGTCGGTGTATGATACTGGGTTGTTGTCCATAAATATTAAAAAACTCTCCGATTGTCCTATTTCCGCCAAGCAGAGATGATCAAACCAATGTATGTTTGTAATGCGATTAGGCCAGTCCTACGATGTGGAAACTGGCTATTTGCAGGTTGGTGCCCAATCAATCGGCTTGCCCGTTCTCCTCTTTTGCTGGAGAAAGGTGGGCAGAAATGTCTTTCTTATAACATCTACGTCTCTTGTGATTGACCGTATCGAACATCTCCCACTGGCTTTGCACACCAGCATTGCTCTCCATCTCAACCTGGCTCTCGCCCCATTTGAAGCCTCGTTCCACATAGCGCGGGATGAGATCGTTGAAGAGAAGCGCATTCGCACCTTTTGAGCGGTATTCTGGAAGGAAACCCAACAGTAGCAGGTCAACACCATCGGTCTTGCTATACTTGATGGCTCTCAGTATGTGCCACCATCCAAAAGGCAGCAATCTGCCACGACGGCACTTCTGCAATGCACGGCTGAGTGAGGGAATGGTGATACCCATGCCTGCGATGGCATTGTCTTTGTTTCCATCAACTATGACAGTAATCAGGTCGAGATCAGCAAACGGGAAGTACATATTGATGTATTGGTCGATCTGGCGGTCGGATAGTTCGGAGAAACCATAGATATCCTTGTACGTATCGTTAATCAGCTTGAATATCTTATTACCGTATCCACCTTCGAAGATCTCTTTTTTCGTGAGTTTCTTTACGTGAAGGTTGTATCGTTTCTCAATCATCTCCGACAGTTTCGAAAGTTTCTCTGGCACCTTGTCAGGAACATTGATGAGATACTCCAGATAATCGTTATCCTTTTCCCATCCTCCGAGTTCTTCCATGTGTTTGGGGTAGTACTCATAGTTATAGGGGGTGGCCATCGTGCCAAGTTTGTCGAAACCCCATGTCAGCATTCCTTCGGGGTCCATGTCAGTGAATCCCAGCGGGCCTACTACCGCTTCCATTCCTCTTTCTCTGCCATAGTCTTCCACTGCCTTAAGTAAGGCAGCCGAAACCTCAATATTGTCAACGAAGTCAATCCATCCGAATCGGACATCCTTACGTTTCCACCTTTCGTTTGCTTTGTGGTTAATGATGGCGGCAACGCGACCTACAATCTTCCCGTCCAAGTAGGCAAGGAAATAGTCAGCCTCGCAGAAATCGAAAGCTGCATTCTTGTCTTTAGACAAAGTGTTCAGATCATCGCTAAAAAGATTGGGGACATCATATTCATTACCTTCGTAAAGGTCGTAATGAAACTCAATGAAAGCCTTTAGGTCTTTCTTGGTCTCGACTTTCTTAATCTGTACAGAACACATTTCCGTATAATGTTTTTATCATTAAGGCTGCAAAGGTACTAAATTTGCATGGCAAAACCAAATCTAACACTTCCTTTTGTTGATAATTAATATTTCATCTCCTTTTGGTCTTTTTGCAAACCAGCAGCAGATGGTTGTTTTTTGCATCGCTGGTGGCGAAGATATAGTTTTCGCCGCCTTCCTTAACCTTCAGTTTTTTGCGCAGTTCGGCAACGCTGATGGGGAAGTTGTGGGTAGTAATGTTTGCTGCTTCTATACCCTTTAGGTTCTTTTTCAACTCTTTTTTATTGAGAGATGAAATGCACTCTATTTTGAAACTTCTACCTGGGAAATCATCGATTTCATCGGCGGAAATGAATAAATGAGAATTGTGACTAAGGAATCCTTCGCCATATTTGACCGACAGTTTCTCGAAACATCCGGCTTTCATAATCGCTGCATTGGGTTCATAAAGAAAATCGCCGATATTGATTTCCTGTTGGAGACCAGTCTCTTGATTTCCGGCATCGTTTTTTAGCTCCACTGTGAACGTTTCATCATCATTGACACAATAGAGTCTCAGTGGATCTTGTCTTTTCCCCATGACGAAGAGCAGCTCCTTGCATTCGTTTCTGACGGCGACGATGTGTATTTCCCTGACGATATCGGCACTTTCATTGATTTCTTCGAGTGCCTTGTGCCAGTCGAGCATTGGCGACAGTTTGGCAATGACATATTTGCTTTTCTCTACCAACTCGTCTTTGATCTCCAATAGATTGGGCGTACAGTCGTCTATGGCCACCGTTTTTGCGCCATTATTGTCTCTCCGCGCTGGATCGAGGTAGATGATGGTCGAGAACTCAAGCTCGTGCAGGAAGTTTGTGCCGTCACCATTGATGATTTCGGCCTGTTTCAGGTCCAGAAGTCTGAAATTATTCCTTGCTATCTGGCAAAGATGAGGCTGCTGTTCGACATAGGTGGCCCGCAATCCTCTTGCCATGAACGAGAAATCTACCCCCAGTCCGCCAGTAAGGTCGGTGAGAACAGGTCGGCAGTCTGTGCCTTCATTCCTGTTCTGGCTTTCCGTTGTTTGGGAGTGCCCGCAAACTACAGGTTGAATGCCAATTAGACGGCTTACCAAGCTGGCTTTGTAACGTGCTGTTTGTTCCGATGAACACTGTTCTAAAGACAGGTGTGGCGGATAGATGATGTCGTCGATTGCCGCCCACGTCGGCAATTTCTTGCGTGCTGTTTGCCACCCCTCTATCTGATTGATGACGAAAGGCATGTCGAAATCGGGATAGCGTGCTGCCTGCAGCGCAAGCTCCGTTGGAGATTCGTTGCGATGTGTGAGTATGAAGCTTTTCTCTTGGGCATTTTTCCCGTTGTCGGTTGCTGATGAAATGTCGTTGTCGAGTTGATTGCCCGTCGTCTTTTTGTTCATGATTGTCAGTTGATTTCGTGTGTGATTCTCACTATCGCCTTGCAATTCAAGTCCCTGTTGGTAGTCGATAAACCACTTGTCTTGAAGCCGTAATCCGTTTTTCCCTTGTTTTCAGACAGCCTTCTGTCAGTCATCATCTCACGGCTTTGAGATTTCTCCTCGCCCATGCCCTCGTGCAGAGGTTGAAATGCCACCATTCGGTACGCAAGGGTGTGAAGCCCGCCGACTCCATGACTGTGCGAAGCAGTTTCCGATTGGCAAGGGCCTCCTTGGTGAGCAGTCCCTTTGCGAGCAACGACGCTTCTTGGTCGATGTGGCTCCTGTGTCCCATGTGGTCCACCTTTGCCCCCATCGGGAGTGTGTCGATGCGGCATTTCTGCGCGCCGTCTCTCCATGTGGTATCGTCCCACGAGTTCTTGCAGATGCTGATGTCAACCGCCATTCCGTAATTGTGCATCCCACCGCCGTTGGCCGGATTGCTCACGTAGAAGCTGTGGTTGGTGCGCTTCACTTCGTCCCACATCGTTTGCTGAACGCTCATCGGGCGTGTGGCGTCAAAGATGACGAGGCTGAGGTCGGGACGCCTGCGCTTCAACTCCTTCTGTGCTCTCTTCAGGGCCTTGGCACAATTGGGAAGCAAGTATGCCTCACGCAGATCTTTGTAGAGAACCTTGTGGCAAAAGTTGTCGGTTCGTGCATACATCAAAGCTGTTTTGATAGTGGGGTCGATGTCTTTGATGTTCACCAATCCCTGCTTGGCCATCCGCTGGGCCGTTGGAGATGGAAATGAGGCTTTCTTAACAGTGGAAACTCTCGATGGAACCGTGCTTTTTGTACGGTTGACGGTTTGTTTTGCAGTCTGGCCATTCACTGTTGAGAATGAAAGCATGAATGCCAGCGCCAACATTGTTTTGTTCTTCATTGTCTGTGTTGTTTGCTATGGCTTTTCCGAGTTGAGCGACATCCGGGCCATCGTTGCTGCAAAGATACAGAAAAATACGCTTTTTGCTTCATAGGCTGGTGGAAATGTAATAAAAAAATGAGAGTCGGCGACATGGGTTTTGTCAACTTTTATTACCAAAAAACGTACTTGTGAAATTTGCAAACCAGAGAAATAAGTTGTGCAGATTGCGCTTTCAACTCACTTGTACTGTTGTTTCTACACACTGAATACGATCTTTTCACACCGATAGCTGGACCTTTCGCTCTGTGAAAGCTAAGCCTTCGCTGTGCAAGGACTGACGTTCCGCCTTGTGAGAGGTCAGCTATTGCGAGCAAAATATCGGCTCAATTTATCCTTTTTGCCTGATGTTTATAGGCTTGCTTTTTGTATCTTGTTAGAAATCAGTTTGTTAATAGACTGTTGTAAAATGACGTTATTTACGGCCGAAAGTCCGTATGGCTGAAAAAATGCCTGTATTTCAGACCTGTTTGTAAAGAAAAATCGCTGTCAAACCTTATCGGTATAACAGCGATTCGCTCTATTTCGTAATAACTTCGCTCACCAGTCCGTTAGAAACTTCTCAGCCATGCCTTGAGATCCATCATCATCTCTTCATGATAGCGGAAGCCAATCTTGCTTCCCCAGCCATGTCCGCCTCCCGGATAGACATGGAGCGACGCACGCACATCGTTGCGATAAAGCTCGGTGTAGTAGTTGACGCCGTTAGCAGGCGGAACAGTATCGTCGTCGTCGCTCAAGGCAATGAATGCGCGTGGTGTGGCACGGCTGACATTCAGGTCGGCACTGTACTTGCGTTGTTCGTGCTTGCTGGGTCTTTTGCCGAGGAAATTTTTGTAGCTTCTAGCGTGCCCATAGCCCTCTGTCATGGAAATGACAGGATAGAACAATATCTGGAAATTGGGCTTTGCCTCTCCTCTGCTGAGCGTTGCCACGGTAGCGGCAAGATGACCTCCGGCAGAGAATCCCATGATGCCGACATCGTTACGGTTGATTTTCCATGAGGCAGCGTTCAATCGTGCCAGTTTCATGGCCTGTTCAGCGTCTGCCACAGGCACTTCGGGTGTGCCGTGGGGCATCCGGTACTTCAGCACGATGGCTACAATGCCCTGATTCTGAAAAAATTCGCCCCAGCTGTATCCCTCTTGGTCCATCGATAGAGTCTCGTATCCTCCTCCAGGGCAAATGACTATTGCGCGTCCGGTAGCCTCTCGGTCAATAGGCAGATACACACGCACCTTGGCGGTGTCACTTTGGTCACCATTGTTGTAAGGAGCCCTTCCATTATAGAGGTTCACATCGAAGGTTCTCTGGGCTATTGCTGCCATCGATATGACAAAAAGGCCCGATATAACAAAGAGTTTTCTGAAATTCATTATCATGATTTAATATTATGTTTTTGTTTTTTCAACTAAGTAACTGCTCTTGAAGATATGCTGCCACATAAAAAACGATCACCAGCTATTCTGCCTTATTCAAGGTTGAAAAAGCCGTGAATAGCTGGTGATATTGTACAAAGTTAGTAAAAAAAGCAAAAATAAGGTTTGGTGTTTAGAGTTTTTAGTATATTTGCAAGTATGTTAATGCAAAAGCAACCATACCTAAACGAATTTTAATAATTCTCAAGGTTATGTTAACAACTCCTCCCAGTAGAGGTTAACGCGTGTGTTTAACCCTATAATGCGGCACAGGAGTATGTTGCTTTTCCGAAGAAACCGACAATCAGAAAACAATTAAGGTATATGCACGTATTAGAAAAATTCAGGTACTGTCCCGTTTGCGGCAGCAAGCATTTTGAACCGCAGGACGAGAAAAGCAAGAAATGTGAGAATTGCGGATTTGAATATTATCTCAATCCGAGTGCTTCCGTGGCTGCGTTCATCCTCAACGATGAGGGCGAACTGCTGACTGTTCGCCGAAAGCATTCGCCTGGCAAGGGAATGCTCGACTTGCCCGGAGGTTTTGCCGATATTGGGGAGACCATCCACGAGGCGTTGGTCCGTGAGGTGAAAGAGGAGACGAACTTGGAAATTTCGAAGGCTATCTATTTCGGAACCGTTCCCAACAAATACACCTACAGTAGTTTTGATGTCCCCACGCTCGACACATTCTTCGTGTGCGAGGTTACCGATCCTGGAGCGCTCAAAGCCAGTGACGACGCTACCGAGGCTTTGTGGCTGAAACTGCAAGATGTGCATACCGAGGAATTTGGGTTGCGTTCCATCCGCTGGGCACTGAATGAATTTTTGGAAGAGCGTAGATAGCGGCTCACCGTAGCTGGGATAGCAGAGGGGAAACATTCCAGTAGGTCTGCCCGAAAGTCTGATGGCAAGTGTCGGAAGACGATGCTGACGATTCTACCCTACGATGTTTCTCCATAGCATCGTGGTGCCGACAGAATCGGATATTTTCCCCTTGTATGATATTTCTCTTATAAAACGCAATGCCATTACGCATTGCTGCGATTGCTTTTACGACTGTTAACGAATTAATGGCTTGTTTTTAGATATTTTTACCCTTAGGAGATTAAAGCAAAAAAAAACACAATAATTTACATTATATAAGGTGTAAGCAAAAAGATTGATTACTTTTGCGCCCTTGAAAAATGTACAATGCTGATATGCAAGAAAATCTAGTTATAGTAGAGAGCCCGGCAAAGGCAAAGACAATAGAGAAGTTTCTGGGTGACGATTTTAAAGTGATGTCTTCTTACGGTCATATCCGAGACTTGAAAAAGAAGGAACTGAGTATCGATTTGGACACATTGGAACCAGATTACGAGATTCCTGATGAGAAGAAAAAGATTGTTGGTGAGCTGAAAAAGAATGCAAAGGCAGCCAAAAAGGTCTGGCTGGCATCCGATGAGGACCGCGAGGGAGAGGCCATTAGCTGGCATCTTTGCGAGGTTTTGGGTCTCGATGAGGAGAAAACCAGTCGCATTGTGTTCCACGAAATCACAAAGCCCGCCATTCTTGCAGCAATAGAAAATCCGAGACGGCTTGACATGAATCTGGTCAATGCACAGCAGGCAAGGCGAGTGCTTGATCGTTTGGTGGGTTTCCGCTTGTCGCCCGTATTGTGGCGCAAGGTGAAACCGGCATTGAGTGCTGGTCGCGTGCAGAGCGTCGCTGTGCGGCTGATTGTCGAACGTGAGCGGGAAATTCAGAATTTCACATCAGAACCATATTATCGCGTAAATGCCATCTTCGCAGTGACGAGCGACGACGGATCGAAAAACGAGGTTAAGGCCGAGTTGAACAAGCGTTTCAAGACGCATGATGAGGCACTGGCGTTCATGGAGCAGTGCAAGACATCCAAATTCGTAGTGTCGGCCATTACTAAGAAACCTTTGAAGCGCACACCGGCGCCTCCTTTCACGACATCCACTTTGCAACAGGAGGCAGCACGTAAGCTGGGATTCACCGTCAGCCAGACTATGATGGTCGCTCAGCGACTTTACGAGGCCGGACGGATTACCTATATGCGTACCGACAGTGTCAACCTGTCTTCGTTGGCTGTAAATACTGCGAAAGAGGAGATAGCAAACTTGTACGGAAGCGAGTATGGCAAGGTCCGGAAGTTCCATACCAACAGCAAGGGAGCGCAGGAAGCGCACGAAGCTATTCGGCCAACCTACATGAATACACCCAATATTGAAGGAACAAGTCAGGAGAAACGTCTCTACGACCTGATTTGGAAGCGCACCATTGCTTCGCAAATGGCAGATGCCAAGATAGACAAGACCACCGTAAACATTGGCATTGTAGGCGAAGAAGGTGGCGATGCAGGTGATCTTCAGTTTGTGGCTACGGGTGAAGTGGTAGCCTTCGACGGATTCTTGAAGGTGTATCGCGAATCGACCGAAGATGAGAATGAGCCCGAAGAACTCTCACACGCATTGCCGGTGATGAGGAAAGGTGATGAAATGGAACGTCGTGAAATTATCTCCACTGAGCGATATCCTTTGGGACCTAGTCGATATACTGAAGCAAGCTTAGTACATAAACTTGAGGAATTGGGAATCGGACGCCCATCAACCTACGCTCCGACGATTTCGACCATCCAACAGCGAGAGTATGTTCAAAAAGGCGACAAGAAAGGCGACGAACGAAAATACGTTGTTGACACATTGCAAGGCCTGAAGATTAGCTCCAAGACAAAGAAAGAAATGGTTGGAGCGGATAAGGGTAAACTAATTCCAACCGATATCGGAATTGTGGTCAACGACTTCCTCATGGAGAATTTCCCAGAAGTGATGGACTACAACTTCACAGCTAAGGTGGAGCAAGAGTTCGATAAGATATCAGAGGGCAAAGCCGCATGGAACGCAGAGATGAAGAAGTTCTACAAGAGTTTCGAACCTGAGGTTGAGGCTGTGATGAATGCACGATCAAAACGCAAGGCTGGAGAACGGAAACTTGGTACTGACCCTAAGACAGGCAAACCAGTGTTCGTGAAAATCGGAAGGTTCGGCCCTGTGGTGCAGATAGGTACGGCCGATGACGATGAAAAGCCGCATTTCGCACAGCTACCGGCTGACAAAAGCATGGGGAGTATTACGTTGGACGAGGCGCTGGAGTTATTCAAACTACCACGGACAGTAGGTAAATTCGAGGGCTCTGATGTGGTAATCGGTACTGGACGCTTTGGACCTTACGTTATGCACATGCGGAAATACGTCTCATTGCCGAAGGAAGAGAATCCCATGACGGTCACTTTGGAAACGGCCATTGAGCTGATTGAGAAAAAAAGACAGCAAGACGCACAACGACACTTGAAGTCTTTCGCCGAAGACGATAAGATGGAGGTGATGAATGGTCGCTATGGCCCTTACATTGCTTACGATGGGAAGAACTATCGCATGCCAAAAGCAATGCACGACAAGGCTGCCGAGCTCACATATGCTGAGTGTCAGGAAATCGTCAAGAACGCACCAGAGCCGAAACCTCGGCGAGGAAGAAAGAAATAGATGCCTCTTGTTTCCCTCTTCAGGGAGCAAGGCTGAAATGATTAGTGATGGCGAACAACGGCAAGGATAGGTTCAACCGAATCATACTTCTGGGTTACATGGGCGCAGGTAAGACAACGATTGGCAAATTGTTGGCAAAGGAGCTCAATATGCCGTTCTATGACTTGGATTGGTACATCGAAAACCGCCTGCGAAAGACCATTCAGCAAATCTTTGATGAGCGTGGTGAGGATGGTTTCCGAAGGGTGGAGTACAATATGCTCCACGAAGTAGCCGAATTTGAGAATGTTATTATCTCCTGTGGCGGAGGTACACCTTGTTTTTTCGACAACATGGAGTATATGAACGGTCAGGGAGAGACCATATTCTTGCAAGCTGAGCCAGAAGTATTGTTCAGGCATCTGAAGATGAGAAAGGTGGCTCGCCCACTGTTGGTAGGCAAAAGCGAGGACGAGGTCATGGCTTTCATCAAGGAACAGTTAAGCAAACGAAATCCGTTCTACACCAAAGCCAAGCACACGCTTGATGTTTCACTACTGGACACCTACGATAAAATAGCGGGAACGGTCACGCAAGTCAGGAAACTGGTTGGGCTTTAGCTTCGGAGAAGTACGAATTTATCGGTGCAAGTACCGATGAAACCGATGAAAATAGATTGAAATCTATATAGTATTAATTATTTTTTTTGTGAGTCAGAGACATTTGTCTGGTCGTAATTACCATGCGAATATCTCTCCTTGAACAGAACTATTGGGCAATGAAAAAGTGGACAATTGACGACGCAAAGGAACTCTACAACATCAATGGGTGGGGTACTTCCTACTTTGGCATCAACGAAAACGGCGATGTCTATGTGACTCCTTGTAAGGACAACACGCAGGTTGACCTGCGGGATATCATGGACGAGTTGATGTTACGTGACGTGACGCCCCCCGTTTTATTACGTTTCCCTGATATTTTGGACAACCGTATCGAGAAAACATCTTCTTGTTTTGAAGTGGCGAAGAAGGAATACGACTTCAAAGGCGAAAACTTCATTATCTATCCGATCAAGGTCAATCAGATGCAACCAGTGGTAGAGGAGATTATCTCCCACGGACGGAAATTCAATCTTGGACTGGAAGCCGGCTCAAAGCCCGAACTCCATGCCGTCATTGCTGTACAATGCCAGAGCGATTCGCCCATTATCTGCAATGGTTACAAAGACCAGAGCTACATTGAGTTGGCCATGTTGGCCCAAAAGATGGGCAAACGCGTTTTCATCGTTGTGGAAAAGCTCAACGAAATTGACATAATAGCAAAGGTAGCTAAGAAGTTGAACGTCAAACCCAATATAGGCATCCGCATCAAGTTAGCTTCCACTGGTTCTGGCAAATGGTCTGAAAGTGGCGGCGATGCCTCTAAGTTCGGATTGACGGCCTCCGAGCTGCTCCAAGCTTTGGAAATGCTTGACAATAAGGGCCTTCACGACTGCCTTCGGCTGATACACTTCCACATTGGCTCACAGATTACGAAGATTCGCCGCATCCAAACAGCGTTGACCGAGGCCGCCCAGTACTACGTTAACCTACGAAAGATGGGCTACAATGTAGATTTCGTGGATTGCGGCGGCGGTTTGGGCGTGGATTACGACGGCACTCGCTCGTCGAACAGTGAGAGTTCGGTCAACTACACTATCCAAGAATACGTCAACGACTGTGTCTATACTTTTGTTGACGCATCCAACAAGAGCGAGATTCCACATCCGAACATCATTACCGAAAGCGGACGGAGCTTGGCTGCTCACCATTCAATTCTGGTGATAGACGTGTTGGAGACAGCATCGCTACCGGAAATGCCTGAGGAGTTCGAGGCCAGCGAGACGGATCATCAGTTGGTGCGTGAACTCTACAACATCTGGGACAACATTGACTCACGCAATATGCTGGAGGACTGGCACGATGCCGAGCAGATACGCGAGGAGTCGCTTGAGCTTTTCTCCCATGGCATGGTTGATTTAAAGACACGTGCGGCAATTGAGGCTATGTATTGGAGCGTCTGTCATGAGATAAACACGCTGGCGAAAGGCATGAAACACGCCCCCGACGAATTGCGAAACCTCGATAAACTGTTGGCCGACAAGTATTTTTGCAACTTCTCGCTCTTCCAGTCGTTGCCCGATAGCTGGGCCATCGACCAGCTTTTCCCTGTCATGCCTATCCAACGGCTCAACGAGCGCCCGACACGAAAGGCCACACTGCAAGACATCACTTGTGACAGCGACGGCAAGATGGACAACTTCGTGACCGAAGGCCGCACGGGACACGTGCTGCCCGTGCATCCGCTCCGACGCAACGAGCCCTATTACCTCGGTGTTTTCCTTGTCGGAGCTTATCAAGAGATTCTCGGCGACCTGCACAACCTGTTTGGCGACACCAATGCCGTCCATCTGTCGGTGAAGGACGGGACTTACCATATTGACCAAATTATCGACGGTGAGACAGTCGAGGAAGTGCTTGAGTACGTACAATACAACCCCAAGAAACTGGTGCGCCAACTCGAAATATGGGTGACTAAGAGCGTCAAGCAAGGAAAAATATCGCTGGAGGAAGGTAAAGAGTTCCTCAGCAACTACCGAAGTGGCCTTTATGGTTATACCTATTTAGAATAATAAATTTGAGAGAACTGGTTGTTGGCACTTTGTTTGAGGCGCCAACAACCGCAATCAGAAAAGCACAGGAAAGCAATCGAATGTTAAATTTTGAAAAAACGGCACCAGATCCTGTAACTTATCCCCACACTTAATCGTCATTCAATCAGACGAGGATGAAGAAAATCAGTTTTCGTAATGATGTTCTGCCTTTGAAGAACGAAATCTTCAGGCTTGCCCTCCGCATAACGCTCAACAGAGCAGAGGCCGAGGACATCGTGCAAGATACGCTAATCAAGGTTTGGGACAAACGATACGAATGGGATTCGATAGACTCCATCGAGGCTTTTAGCCTGAGAATCTGCCGAAATCTCGCATTGGACAGACTGAAGAAGAAGGACAACAACAACGACTCGTTTGAAGATAAGAACGTTGCTGAACCGCCATCTGCGCACAATCCTCAAGAGTTGATGATTCAACAGGACAGGGTAAGACTTGTAAGAGAGATAGTCAACTCGCTCCCAGAGAAACAAAGGAGCTGCATGCAGCTGCGCGATTTTGAGGGGAAACAATACAAGGAAATAGCCGATATATTGGGAATCACGGAAGAACAGGTAAAGGTTAACATCTTCCGAGCCCGACAAACGGTGAAACTCAGGTATCAGAAAATTGAAGAATATGGATTATAAGTACATCGAACAGTTAATGGAGCGCTACTGGCGCTGCGAGACCTCTCTCCAAGAGGAGGAGATTCTGCGCACGTTCTTCTCACAGGAGAATGTACCAGCTGAGTTGTTGTCTTACAAAGACTTGTTCATCTACGAACAAGACCAAAAGACAGCCGATGTGTTGGATGGCAACTTTGACCAAAAGATTTTGGGAATGATCGAGGAGGACGAACCAGTGAAGGCCCACACCATCACAATGCAACAGCGTTTGATGCCATTGTTCAAGGCAGCGGCCATCGTTGCGATTGTTCTTACGCTCAGCAATGCCGTACAAAACGCACTGAACCAAAAGGCAGAGGTGCCGCATCAGACGGAGATGGCCAACATCAACAAGCCTCAGGAGGGCCCGTCGGTTGCAAAGGCTGACTCAACTCAGACCGATTCGCTGCAAAAGACCGATTCGCAGCAGCATGAAGAGGTTATTATCAAATAAGAAAATTTCTATGCTTTCTCTATAAAATAATCAAGTTTAGTAAAACAAATGAAACTGTGAAGTTTCAAATTTCTCAAATTTTATCACATACTAATGTAGAATGAGACCAATATCCAGCAACGGATATTGGTCTTTTCTGTTTGCATTGTGTACGAGCTGGATTCTCGGCTGTAAGCCCTTATTGGTTGACGAGGGCGGAATTTAAGGTGTTGGGCAAGTATTTTTGACAGCCATATCAACCATTTTTCTGCGAAAATGTAGGCAGATAGATGATGTTTTATTAACTTTGCAGATGCAATGAATGCCAGAAGGCAGCGTTATAATTCGTTGTGGCACTATCGTCCATTGGATTCGTGGCATTATGAAGGAGAGACCGCACGGCAAGGAATCATCACTGTGGAATGCGTGGTAAACAATCAGTCCACCGAAACGAAGGGCCACGGTATATAGTAATACGATACAACAGAAAACCATTAAGATTAATTTCAAGGAAATGAGAACTTACAGAATGCTATTGACAACGGTCAGTTTGCTGTTGCTCAGCACATTGTCTGCCAAGGCGCAGACAGAAGAAGCGAGAGACAAGAGTGTTTATGTCGAAATCTTGGGAGCGTCAAACGGAATCGGCATTAATTACGACGCACGCTTCAAGCATGAGTCGCCGTGGGGTTACCGTGTGGGTGTGGGTTTTGGCTATGCGCAGTCAACTTGGTTCTTTTCGTCAAACCAATCAACACGTGTTTACAGCGCACCCATTGAGGTAAATTACCTGGCAGGCAAAAAACGGAGTAAGTTTGAAGTGGGGTTGGGTGTCAATCTCGGACTCTACAACGACCATTATTCAGTGAATGTCTATGAACCAATGCCTCAAGCCCAGTCAGCTTACACCATTAAAAAGAAGAGCTACACGGAAAACAATTTCGATGCCTTCGCTTTTGCCAATGTCGGCTATCGGCACGTGTCGCGGAAGGGATTCCAATTCCGTGTGGGGGTCACTTCTGGATTGGTGCTGACCAAGAATAGGAACACCAGTAGGGAATTCCTCATAGCACCTTACATCAGTTTCGGCAAGGCTTTTTAGACGAACCGTGATTGTCGGATACGTTTCCGTTGTCAAATAATTTCACAATCACATTGCGATAGCTTAGCGCTCCACGCTCGAAACCTTAGCGATGAGACAACAAAAGGTCAGCTTTCGAAGAGTGAAAGCTGACCTTTTATTTTATAAATTCTATTTTCTTGAGAATCAGTGGGTTTTCAGTTTTGTCCGCAAACCTTACCCTGTCAATATTTTTCGCAGTCGTTCGTAGTGGCGATTAGAGCAGTGCCTTTATCTCTGCGTCGAGGTTCTTTATCTGCGCTGGGTTCTTTACGACGTTGTTGCCTCGGTCGATGAGATAAATAATCGGAGTGGCGGTTGCGGCATTGGTGTAGGCCTGACTCACGCCGGTGTTGTCATAGACATTGATCCATGGGAGATTAGCAACCTGTTCTTTCCAGAAATGCTCATTGTCGTCGAGCGACACCATGTAGATTTCAAGTCCTTGGGCATGGTATTTCGCATAGAGGTCGCGCATCTGCATGATGTATTGCGTTGAACCTTTTAAGCCGAAGGCATGGAAATTCAGCAACACCACTTGTCCTTTCAGGTCGGTCAGATGGCGCTCGATGCCCCGGTTGTCACGCAGGGGCAAGTCGATGACACCCGTTTCCTCTGCGTTGATTTCCACTTCCTTCTTCTGTGCGTTCACAATCTTCTCGTCCTTCATTCCTTTTATGGTAATGTTGTGGAGGTTCTGCCCACGCTCCGAGCCTGGATAGAACGAGTCCCAGCTGGTTGCCACTGCACCGAACACTCTGTTGTCCTTGGCGTCGCGCGTTGGGTCGAATATCAGACGGGCCTGATTTCCCACAACGATGTACTGGAAGAGGGCAAAATAGCTGTAGGCCTTCATTGGTTCTTTGTATATGTAGTTGTTGCTTACGTCGCTCTTGTAGCCCACAATCAAGGCCTCGATGAGCGAGTCGGCAACCTCCGGGCGCTGTGCGAGGATGGCTTGGCACTGGGCCTGAAGGTTGATTTGCTTGAGTGCCAGCTCTTTGATCTTCTCGTTTTCGTAAGAGCCTTCTACGTTATAGTTTACCGCCATTTGGGGATAGGAGGCCGTTACGTTCACAGTTTCGGTGGAATCGATACCTATGTTGATGATTTGGTCGGCGATTCGCAGTCGGTAGAACTCCGGATTGTCGGCCTTCTTGCCTGAAAAAGCAAAATTACCCTTCTCGTCTAACTTCACAGAATCCATCTTGTTGAAGCCCGTTAGACTGTTGTGTTCGAAGTAAAGCACAGAATCCTTGGCATTGGTTATCGTACCTTCGACATGGAATTGCTCGCCACTGCAACCCGAAAGAAATAGCACTGCACTTAAAAGTAGAAGATATGCAGAGTTTTTAATAACATTGTTCATCTTGACACTTATTGTTTTCTCTTGCAAAAATAGATAAAATATCCGAAAATCAGTGCCATTGCGCAACAAAGTTTCGCTTTTCTGTGCTTTTCATCGGATAAAGGATTGATTGTGGGGAATAAAACAACGGCAAACAATCCGATAGCGTAATCCGAACATCTATCAACATTCTGATAGGAAAAATGCTAAGAAAGAATGCCATCGTTGCAAAGAATACATTCAGATAGTCTTTTGATTCTTTAGTTTGCTCCAGTATTATTTTTTGATTAATCAAATCTCATCATACCATTGTTTTTGAGACAAATGATGCTGTTTGTCAATGGTTTAAATCTTGTCAGATTATTACAAATTATCACAAAGATTGAAAAATCAACAATCAATCTTTAACGAATAGATTTTATGATGGCTTTTTTATCACTCCGTCATAAGGTTTTAAATTTATGTTTTTGGAAATTTGAATAATAGAAAAATCATTGAAATCCAATTCAGGAATAATTGTAGAGAAACCCAATGACAGCAAAAAATACGGTTGTCATAAATGATTGATGTTCAAAATGCTACCCCTATTAATAGGCGAAAATAGCTAAAAATCCTGAGATAATACCATAATTAGATGAAAAGAAGCAGTGAAAAGTAAAATAATTCACCTTTTTATTGTTTTTCAGACTTAAATTTACTAACTTTGTGCGATTTTATTTTTATGCGGAAACCGTAAATCGGACCACAAGGTAGAACAGCACTTGCTTTTTTACCTTTTTGCCTTTTACTTTTTCCTAATGATGTAGGTCAAAACAATAAGTATTTTTAAATTTTAGATGAACGTAATTACGAAAACTCTTCAATTGGCAGATGGAAGAACCATCACAATTGAAACCGGAAAGGTTGCAAAGCAAGCCGACGGATCAGCTGTGCTCAGAATGGGCAATACAGTACTCCTCGCAACTGTTTGTGCAGCCAAAGAGGCAGTTCCGGGTACAGACTTTATGCCTTTGCAAGTTGATTATCGCGAGCAGTATGCTGCCGCAGGTCGTTTCCCAGGTGGCTTTACAAAGCGCGAAGGCAAAGCTAACGACGAAGAAATCCTGACGTCACGTCTTGTTGACCGTGTGCTTCGTCCACTTTTTCCAGCAGATTTTCACACAGAAGTATTCGTTACCGTAATGCTTCTCTCGGCCGATGGAGTTGACATGCCTGATGCATTGGCAGGTTTTGCAGCATCAGCAGCCATGCAATCGTCGGATATTCCTATCGAATACCCTATCTCAGAGGTTCGAGTAGCTCGTGTCAATGGCGAGTATATCATCAACCCTACTTTCCAACAGATGAAGTCTGCCGACATGGATATCATGGTCGGAGCTACAAAAGACAACATCATGATGGTGGAAGGAGAGATGGACGAAGTGTCAGAACAAGACCTTATCGGAGCACTGAAGGCTGCTCACGAGGCCATTAAGCCTATGTGTGAGCTGCAAGAAGAGCTCGCAAAGGAACTCGGAACTGACGTAAAGCGCGAATATTGCGATGAAATTAACGACGAAGAGCTCCGCGAGCAGGTAAAGAAGGAAACCTACGACGCTTGCTATGCTGAGGCTCAGAGCGGCGACAATGACAAAAAGCACCGCGAAGAGACATATGAGAAAATCAAGTCGGACTTCGTTGAGGCATATGATGCTGCCCATACAGAACTGACAGAAGACGACCTCGAGGAAAAACACGCAGAGATTGAACGTTATTTTGCTGATGTACAGCGCGACTCCATGCGTCGTAGCGTGCTCGACACTGGTAAACGAATGGACGGACGTGCAACAGACGAGATTCGACCCATCTGGTGCGAAGTGGATGCGCTGCCCATGCCGCACGGAAGTGCTTATTTCCAGCGTGGCGAAACCTTGTCCCTCTCAACTTGTACCTTAGGTACGAAGCTCGATGAGAAAATGATCGACAACGTTTTGGACAAGAGCTATCAGCGATTCCTGCTCCATTACAACTTCCCTCCTTTCTGTACGGGTGAGGCTAAGGCGCAACGTGGCGTCGGTCGTCGTGAGATTGGTCACGGACACTTGGCTTGGCGCGGTCTGAAAGGTCAGATTCCTTCAGATTTCCCTTACACAGTGCGCTTGGTGAGCCAGATTCTCGAATCTAATGGCTCGTCATCAATGGCTACTGTCTGTGCCGGCACACTGGCATTGATGGATGCCGGCGTTCCGATGAAGAAGCCTGTGTCTGGTATCGCAATGGGATTGATCAAGAATCCAGGAGAGGACAAATATGCTATCCTCAGCGATATTCTCGGCGACGAGGACCACTTGGGCGACATGGACTTCAAAACGACGGGTACTATCGATGGTATCACAGCCACACAGATGGACATCAAGTGCGATGGTCTCTCGTTTGAGATTCTCGAAAAGGCGTTGTTGCAAGCGAAGGCTGGCCGTGAGCACATCCTTGGCAAGATAACCGAAACGATTTCGGAACCCCGTGCTGAGATGAAGCCACAAGTTCCACGTATCGTAGCCTTTGATATTCCGAAGGAATTCATCGGCGCTGTCATCGGCCCTGGTGGTAAGATTATCCAGCAGATGCAAGAAGACACAGGTGCGACAATCACCATTGAGGAGACCGAAGGTGTCGGTAAGGTTCAGGTGTCTGCTCCAAACAAGGCATCTATTGATGCTGCAGTGGGCAAAATCAAATCTATCGTCGCCGTACCTGAAGTGGGCGAGACCTACGAGGGTATCGTACGCTCGGTGATGCCTTATGGTTGCTTTGTTGAAATCATGCCGGGCAAGGATGGATTGCTCCACATTTCAGAAATCGACTGGAAGCGTCTGGAGACCGTTGAGCAAGCTGGAATCAAGGAAGGCGACAAGATTCAGGTGAAACTCCTCGACATCGATCCTAAGACGGGTAAGTACAAGCTGTCACGTCGCTGCCTGCTTGAGAAGCCGGAGGGCTATGTTGAGCCACAGCGTCGCCCAAGAGGTGATAGGAGTGAGCGTCGTCCGCGCCGTGATGGTGAGCGTCGTCACAACAATCACGAATCGAACAACAACGAAGGACAGGCTAACGATTAAATCATAGCTCCATCATATTGAAAACTCCCGCAACCATTGCCGTTGCGGGAGTTTTTTTTAGGTTGTCAGTTGCTGTCGCTCCGCTTTCCGACAGGTCAGTTTCGGGCATTTCGTTCTCGCCCCATCGGTCACAATCGCAATGCCAATAGCAATCCGTTTTGTGCCGAGGCCGTGTGGACGGGCGACCCTGAATCTCTCCTTTGTGCAATTCCGCCATTGGCTACTGAGGTTATTTAAATTGATTGCCGCACAGATTGTTTGCCATCCTACCGAAATCGCAACGGGCTACTTCAAGAGATATGCGTTGGAAGATGCCTGTAAGCGAGCGGCAACTGTCTGAAAGCAATGTCGGCAATATCGGACGACGGGCTGACAGTTGAACGGCGGAGTGGAGTTGAGGGTCTTTCGCTCAACCAACGTGTGAAGAAAGAAATCCCTGCTGAGTGTGTTCTTGGCAGGGATTTCTCGTTAGTCGATGTATGATGTCTTAGTTTTGTTGAGCCATACGAATATCAGTCCGATGAGCAACCCTCCGCCTTCTTATACAAAAAATGTTGATTTTGTGCTTGAATACTGAAATTTATGTTTCCATATTTGATGTAATGTCTTGATGTTTTGTACGTAAGATTTCAGTTAATGGCTGCAAAGGTATGAATATTCAGTCAAATCACGCTGCTGGAGCCACAAAATAGCCATTCTTTCCGTATCATAGTTCAACATGGAAACAGAGATGTAGCGTGGTGGAATACTCGCTTTAGCGCAATATATTTTAGCTTTTGCATGCCACAGCTTATGAATTGCCGTTCAAGATGATTTCTAAAATACAACTAATTGGAAATAAAGAAGTTACCTTGTTGGTAAAACTAAATAGGTAACGATTTGGAAACGAGCGAACTACTTGACTCCGCTGTTTTCTGCCTAACAAAGAACGCTTGTTATTCTGTTTGCAAAGATAATACT